>Ga0207701_10000067_pt1 | contig 87843 bp, 78 predicted proteins | sample KBSSwiSSwithPhiX_FD_184294 | JGI IMG/M metagenome (GOLD analysis project Ga0207701, IMG submission 184294) | Switchgrass rhizosphere bulk soil microbial communities from Kellogg Biological Station, Michigan, USA, with PhiX - S5 (SPAdes) (version 2) | ecosystem: Environmental > Terrestrial >...
ACAGAAGAGGCTCGAGCCGCCGGAATGCCCCTCTGGCGCGCACGATCGGCAGGTCACGTGACCACATTCGCTCCGCACGCACGTAACTGCGTACGATGAAGCCTCGCCCTGCCTCGAAGCGTCCTATGACGACCAGAGCGACGAGCAGCAGCAGGACCACGATCAACAGCGCGCGCGCGGTTGTTCTCAGGCTCAGCGGCATCAGTCGATCCTTCCGTGCGTTGTGATATTCAGATGCGCCAGAAGTCGATGAACCCTCGCTCCGGATTCGTCGAAATCAGCCGCACGCGGACGCGGTCGCCGACGTCCAGCCCCTCGAATCCGCGTTCGAGCTTGCCCTCGACCCTGGGCTGACGGATCCGCACCCACGTGCCCTTCGGCGAGGCGCCGGTGACGATGCCGTCGAAGTCCTCGCCGATCCGGCGGGAAAGCAGCAGGGCGGCCGCGGCCTTCTCGACGAGCCGCTCGACCTTGTTGGCCGCGTCCTCCTGCAACGTGCAGTGCTCCGCCAGTCGCTCGAGCTCGGGCACCCCGTACGACGGCGGCGTGCCCGTCGAGGCCGCCTTGAGCAGCCGCTGCATGATGAGATCCGGATAGCGGCGATTGGGCGCGGTCGAGTGCGAGTAGCTGGAGACGGCCAACGCGAAGTGGCCAATTGGGGGACTGTCCCCCGTCCCTCCTGCGAGGGGGACAGTCCCCCCGGCCACCGCATACTCTCCGCGCCCGAGCAGCTTGATCACGCTCAGTGACAGCTCGTCGAACGTGTCGGGCGAGCGCAGGCGTTCGCTCTTGAGAAACGCCTCGAGCGCGCGGGCATCGGGTTCGGCTGGCAGCGTCGCGCCCCGCTCGGCCGCGAGGCCGGCGATGCGCGGCCAGCGCTCGGGTGTCTTGACAACGCGGCGCAGCGAGGGTGACCCTCGCGAGGCAAGAAACGCGGAGGTTACGCCGTTGGCCGCGATCATGAAATCTTCGATCAAGTCGCGCGCCCGGCCAATGGCCACGGCCTTGAGATCGCCGATGCGGTCGCCGTCCATGACCGGCCGTATTTCCGCGCGATCGAAATCGAGGGCGCCCTGGGCCTGCCGGTTCGCGCGCAGCGCCTGCGCGATCCGGTCCTGCTGGCGCAGCTGCGCCTCGAGCCCGTCCACCTTCGCGAGGGCGGCCGGCGCCGGGCCCCGGCCTTCGAGCCACGCGCCCACTTCGTCGTACGTCAGCTTCGCTCGATTGCGCACCATCGCCCGATAGACGTCGGACTGCTGGACGAGGCCGGCAGCATCGACGTGGAGCTGAATCACGATCGCGGCGCGATCGACATCCGGCAGCAGCGACGTCTTGTCGGTCGACAGCGTCTCGGGAAGCATCGGGAAGATGCGCGCGGCCGTGTAGACGGACGTCGTGTTCGTCTGCGCGTGACTGTCGACCGCATCGCCCTGCGCCACGAAGGCATCGACGTCTGCGATTGCCACCAGCACACGCGACGCCGAACCGCTTTCACCGTCGCAGACTTCGAGCTGATCCAGATCGCGCGACTCGTCGTTGTCGATGGACGACCACGGCAGATTGCGCAGATCCCGCACGCCGTCCGGCGCGGTGGCGCGCGCGGAGCTCGCTGCGGTCAGGGCAGCCGCGGGGAAGTCGGGCTCGAGCCCGTACTGCTGCATCGCGCGGCGCGCGACGGATTCGAGAAGAGTGCGATCGGACATGGGATGGTCTATGGGTGCATGGGTCGCTGGGTGCATGAGTCCATTGGGGGGAGGGTGTGAGCGCTCTTCCTCTGGACCGACGGCCCCATGGACCTATGGATCCACGGACCTATGGACCTAGATGATTGATCAGACTGGCGATGCAACCCGCGCCGAAGCCGTTGTCGATGTTCACAACCGACACGCCGTTGGCACAGCTGTTCAGCATCCCCAGCAGCGCGGCCAGGCCGCCGAAGCTTGCGCCGTAGCCGATGCTCGTTGGCACTGCGATCACCGGCACCCCCACCAGACCCGCGACGACGCTCGGCAGCGCGCCTTCCATTCCTGCGACCACGACGATGACCCTGGCCGCGGCGAGACGTTCGTGCTCGCGCAAGAGACGATGCAGACCGGCGACTCCGACGTCGAACAGCCGGTCCACGCGATTGCCCATCACCTCAGCCGTCACTACCGCCTCTTCGGCCACCGGCAGGTCCGAGGTGCCCGCGGCGGCGATGAGCACCGTTCCGTGGCCGGGCGTGACGTCGCCATTCTTCAGGGTGACGGCCCGCGCCACCTCGTGGTACTCGACCGCCGGCGCCTCGGCCCGGATGGCCTCGAACATCGCCCGGTCGGCCCGGGTCACCAGCAGCGAGTGCCCCTTCGCCACAATCCTGGCGGCGATGGCTGCCGCCTGCTCGGGGGTCTTGCCCAGGCCGAGCACCACTTCCGGGAAGCCCTGCCGCGCGGCGCGGTGGTGATCCACGCGGGCAAAGCCCAGATCCTCGAAGGGTTGCGTACGGAACCGGCCCGCCAGCTCCTCGACGGCGGCGTCGACTGCCAGCTCGCCCCGGGTCACACGGCCAAGAATCGCGCGGATTTCGGTGGGTGTCATCGGCGGCAGAATCGGCTCAGATCCTTGATTTCTTTGACTTTACCGGCCCTGAAGTATAATCATTTGATTGATCGTTTAGCGAGGGATCCTTCCGTCCGATGACGCCGCTCGAAACGCTGATTCTCGCCACCTACTTCTTCATTCTCATCATCCTGGCCGGCTACGGGTGGCATCGGTACTACCTCGTCTACGCGTACATGAAGAACCGGGACAAGGTGCCGGTTCCCGTGAACCGCTTCGACGAGCTGCCGATGGTCACGCTGCAGCTCCCGATCTACAACGAGATGTACGTCGTCGACCGCGTGATCCAGTCCGTCTGCCGGATGGACTATCCGCGCGATCGCTTCGAAGTGCAGGTCCTGGACGACTCGACCGACGAGACGCGATCGATCGCCCAGATGGCGGTGCGGCGGGCCGCGGCGCAGGGCGTGGACATCACGTATCTGCACCGCACCGATCGGACCGGCTACAAGGCCGGCGCGCTCGAGGCCGGGATGAAGGTGGCCAAGGGCGAGTTCATCGCGATCTTCGACGCCGACTTCCTGCCGACGCCGGACTTCCTCAATCGGACCGTCCACCACTTCACCGACCCGAAGGTGGCGGTGGTGCAGGCGCGGTGGGGGCACATCAACGCCGACTACTCGCTGCTCACGAAGATCCAGTCGATCCTGCTCGACGCGCACTTCGTACTCGAGCACGGCGGCCGTAATCGCGCGGGGCACTTCTTCAACTTCAACGGCACGGCCGGCATCTGGCGCCGCGCGGCAATTGAAGACGGCGGCGGCTGGCAGCACGACACGCTGACGGAGGACCTGGACCTCAGCTACCGCGCGCAGCTGCGCGGCTGGAAGTTCCACTTCCTGCCTGATCTGGTGGTGCCGGCGGAGCTGCCCGTCGAGATGAACGCGTTCAAGTCGCAGCAGCACCGCTGGGCCAAGGGCTCGATCCAGACGTGTCGAAAGCTGCTGCCGCGCATCCTGCAGTCGAACCAGCCGTTCGGCGTGAAGGCCGAGGCGTTCTTCCACCTGACGGCGAACTTCAACTACGTCCTGATGGTGCTGCTCTCGATCCTGATGTTCCCGTCCATGGTGATCCGCTACAACATGGGCTGGTACGAGATGCTGCTCATCGACGTGCCGCTGTTCTTCGCGGCGACGGCCTCTGTGGCCAACTTCTACATCGTCTCCCAGCGCGAGGTGTATCCCGACGAGTGGATCGCGCGGCTGAAGTACCTGCCGTTCCTGATGTCGATCGGCATCGGCCTGGCGATCAACAACGCCCGCGCCGTGTTCGAGGCGATGGCGGGCAAGGAGACCGAGTTCGCGCGCACGCCGAAGTACAGCATCGAGGACAGCTCCGACGAGTGGATCGGCAAGCGCTACCGGCAGGCGAACATCGTCCAGCCGATCATCGAGCTGTCGCTGGGCCTCTACTTCACCTTCACCGTGTTCTACGCGTTGTCGAACCGCATCTACGGCACGCTGCCGTTCCTGATGCTGTTCCAGGTGGGCTTCCTCTACACGGGCCTGCTGTCGATCGTCCAGCAGTTCGCCGACGACAGCGTGGCGCTGAAGACGCAGGTCGCCGGCGGCGACTAGAACTGGGTGCGCAAGGTGCGTACGGTGCGCACGGTGCGCACGGTGCGCAGCGCAAAGCCAGTGGCGGCGGGGCTTTGGCGGGTTGTCGTAGGGCCGAACTTTAGTTCGGCCATCCCGGGAGGGTTGATGCCCACGTCCCGACGTGATTTCCTTCACCTTCTAGGCGTCAACGGGGTCGCAGCTGCAACGTGGCGCCCAACGCCCGGCGCCTTGTCGCTCCAGCGCACGCAGGGCCGCATGGCGCAGGAGGCGGCCGGCAGCATCCGCCTCAGCTCCAACGAAAACTCACACGGGCCCGGACCGGCCGTTCTCGACGCCATCCAGGGCGCATTCCCCCGCGTCAATCGCTACTCGTTCGCGGCCGCCGGCGACGTCCAGTCGGCGCTGGCGCGCAAGCTCGGTGTCCAGCCGGAGCAGGTGACGCTGGGCTGCGGATCCAGCGAGATCCTCGACGCGGCGGTGATCGCGTTCACCACGCCGGACCGCGGTGTCGTCACGGCCTCCCCCACCTTCGAGCTGGTCGGCGATCTGGCGCGGCATATGTCGCATCCCGTCGTCGAGGTGCCGGTCACCGACACGCTGGAACTCGACCTGCCGCAGATGGCGGACAAGTCGGCGGGCGCCGGCCTGATCTACATCTGCAATCCGAACAACCCGACGGGCACGCTTCACGGCGGCAAGGCGATGGAGGAGTTCATCACCGCTGCGCTGAAGCGCGAACCGAAGGTGACCATCCTCGTCGACGAGGCGTACCACGAGTACGTCGAGCGGGCCGACTACACGAGCGTGATTCCGATTGCGCTGTCGGAGCCGCGCGTCATCGTGTCGAGAACCTTCTCGAAGATCTACGGCATCGCCGGCCTTCGCTGCGGGTACGCCGTCGGGCACCCGGACGCGATCCGGCTGGTGAGCAAGTGGCTCGACCCGCTGCGGATCAGCGTCCTGACGACGCGCGCCGCGTTGACGGCGCTTGCCGATCCCACGCGCGTGCCGTCGCAGAGGCAACTCAATCACGATGGCCGCACCTATACCGAGGGCCTGCTGCGCGAGGCGGGATACCCGTCGATTCCGTCGGAAGCCAACTTCCTGATGGTGAACGTCAAGCGCGACATCCGGCAGTTCCAGGCCGCGTGCCGCGAGCGCGGCGTCGAGATCGCGCGGCCGTTTCCGCCGCTGCTCACCTACGCGCGCATCACCATCGGCACGATGGAGGAGATGCACAAGGCAGGCGAGGCGTTCCGTCAGGCGCTTGCCGCGCCGCCAACCTCTGCCCGGCTGGCTCCCATCGAGCGGACGTTCCGCCGCGACGGCGCGTGGGAGTGCTGAGCGGGAGCCGTGCCCCCCGTTCCAGCCGGCCTCTGCGAGACCTGCCGGCACGCCACAATCGTCCAGTCTGACCGCGGCTCCACGTTCTACCGCTGCGAATTGAGCAAGACCGATCCGCGCTTTCCGAAGTACCCGCCATTGCCCGTTCTGAAGTGCGAGGGCTTTGAACAGAAGTAGGGCCGAGCTTCAGGCGGTAGCCTGGTTCACTGGTCGGAGGGACGAGATGAGGCGGTGGGCAGCGATGACGTGCTCGATGCTACTGGCAGGCTGTGGCAGCGGTCCGTCGAAGGTGGATGTAACGGGCACGTGGGAGGCGACCGTCACCTACAAGACCTGCACGACGCAAAACCTTGATAGTCGCCCATGCGGCAACTTAGAGGGACGCAGAGTTCTGACGCTCACGCAGGCCGGCAGCGACGTGTCGGGCCTGGTTCCCTCGCTAGCTGTTCTCCACGGACGACTTGACGGTGTAAACCTCACGTTGGATGGCAGTGAAACTGACTTCATTGGTGGCACCACGACACAGCAGTGGCGACTTCGAGTTTCCGGCGATCGCATCACCGGGACCCTATCCGAAACATTCGTCAGCCCGATCGGTCTCCCCGACACGCATTCTCAGGGCACGAGGGCCAGCACCGGCGACGTTGTCGGAGTCCGCCAGCGGTAGCGAATGGGTCTTTGCGCCACTGAAGTTGCGCCCTACGACTGTCGGGCCGCGTGCGATAACATCTGTTCCGTGACCACTGAGGCGAAGGGCAAAGCCGGCCTCGAGGATGTCGTCGCCACCTCGTCGGGCATCTGCTTCATCGACGGCGACCGCGGCATCCTTGCGTATCGCGGGTACGACATCCACGACCTGGCGCCGAGGGCCAGCTTCGAGGAGGTCTGCTACCTGCTGTGGCACGGCCGGCTGCCGAACCGCGCGGAGCTTGGCGACTTGCAGTCGCAGTTCGCCGCCGCCTCGCCGCTGCCAGATGGCGTCGTCCGCCTGATGCGGCAGCTTCCGCCCTCCGAGGCCATGGACACGCTGCGGACGCTGGCGTCGGTGCTCGCTCACTACGATCGCGACGCGCCCGATCACTCGCCGGCCGCGAACTACCGCAAGGCCGTCCGGCTGACGGCGCAGATGGGGAGCCTCGTCGCGGCGATCGGCCGCGTCGAGCAGAACTTGAGCCCGATCGATCCGGATCCCGTGCTCGGCTTTGCGGCCAACTTCCTCTACATGCTGACGGGCACGCGTCCCGACGCGCTCGCGGTCCGCGCGTTCGACTGCGCGCTGGTTCTGCACGCCGACCACGAGCTGAACGCGTCCACGTTCGCCGCGCGCGTCGTCGCGGCGACGCTCTCCGACATCCACTCGGCCGTCGTCGCGGGCATCGGAGCACTCAAGGGGCCGCTGCACGGCGGGGCGAACGCCGAAGTGATGAAGATGCTGCTCGACTTCGGCGCGTCGGCGCCCGAGAAGGTCGAGGCGACGATTCGGGAGAAGCTGGCGAAGAAGGAGAAGATTCCCGGCTTCGGCCACCGTGTGTATCACACGATGGATCCGCGCGCGGTGCACCTGCGCCAGTTGTCGAAAGACCTCGGCAGGCGTTCGGGTCAGCCGCAGTGGGCGGAGATGTCCGAGCGCATCGAAGCCGTGGTGAAAGCCGAGAAGAAGCTGAACCCGAACGTGGACTTCTACTCCGCGTCGACGTATTACGCGCTCGGGATTCCCGTCTCGCTCTATACGCCGATCTTCGCCGTCAGTCGGACGTCGGGTTGGACGGCGCACGTCCTGGAGCAGTTCGCGAACAACCGGCTGATTCGCCCGCGTGCGGAGTACACAGGTCCACCCGTTCCGCAACCGTGGGTACCGCTCGAACAGCGACCTTAGGGGTCCGTGGGTCCATGGGTCCATAGGTCCATGCGTCGACCTCGCAGTTCCGTCATCATGAGCCAATTTCTGCGATTCCCCGCTGCAGTCAAGCGAGATCCAGCGATCGACGTCTGGCTGCACGACCAGTCCGGCGAATTGGGGGCGATTGCTCGGCGGTGGTTCGAATTGATGCGTGGCTGCGGAGACGAGGTTCGGGAGTTGTTGCATGACGGCCAACCAACCGCATGCGTAGGAGATGCGGCATTCGCGTATGTCGATGCCTTCAGGGCCCATGTCAATGTCGGGTTCTTTCGTGGCGCCGAGATTGCCGATCCGGATGGCTTGCTGGAAGGCACTGGCAAGTTCATGCGCCACGTGAAGCTCGGGCCCCACCGTGACATCGATACTGCGGCGCTCGGAAGGCTGATCCAGGCCGCATACGTTGACATGAAGGGGCGGAGAAAGGCTGGGTGATCGAGGGCGCCGCACGACAAGCCGATGGAGGTTGGATGACGCAGAACATGGGTACCGCCGATCGCCTCATTCGCTACCTGGCCTTCGGGCTCTCCGCGCGGAAGCGGCCGTCCGGCCCTTCGTCAGCCGCCTGAGAAAGCGCACGCCATGGCCTCGATCTCAACCGCCGCGCCGCAGTTCCTCGTGAGCTCACTGAGCGACGCAATCACCTTCTACGAGAAGCGGCTCGGCTTTCGGTGCAACTTCATCTACCTGGACTTCTACGCGAGCATCTCGCGCGATGGCGCGACGATCCACTTGAAGTGCGCTCCCAGGCTGGACGCGGAGCGCGCGCACAGGAAGTCCGGTGAGCATCTCGACGCCTTCCTGCCCGTGTCGGGCATCGACGAACTCCACGCGGAGCTCGTCGGTCGCGGCGCGCCAATCATGACGCCTCCCGAGAAGCGACCCTGGGGTACTCGGGAGTTCCATGTCGAGGACCCGGACGGCTACATCTTGTGCTTCTCGGAACTCCTCTAGCGACGCGGTGATGCGTTGCCGCCTGCTCCGGCGAGGCTTGCCGACAGGCCGTCGGTCTGGTTGATGAGCCGATCCCACAACGAATCTGGATTCGGATCGAACACCGTGCCCGCCACGCTCTTCAGCACGCGCCACGAGCCCTGCGCCGTCTCGCGCTCCAGTTGGGCGGGACTCCAGCCGGCGTACCCGAGATATGCGCGGAATCGACTCGGGTCCGCGCCCGCGGCCACCATGTCTTCGAGGGGCTCGCGCCCGGCGGTGACGTAGACGTCGCCAAAGACGTGATGCGTGTCCTTCGGTCCTGCGTCCGCGCGGAGCAGGCCGATCACGCCGTCATTCTGTACCGGGCCGCCAAGATAGAAGACGGGAGCAGAGCCTTCGTGCGGCTTCAGCGTCTTGAACACGCTCGCCAGCGTGACGTCCGATCGCCGGTTGAGGATCAGGCCAACAGTGCCCTGGTCGTTCAGATCGACGATGAGCACGACGGTTCTGGTGAAGTTGGGATCGGGCAGGTCGCGCTGCGCGATGAGGATCTTGCCCGTGGCCAGTTCTTTGACTGGACCGGGAATCAGCTGCCCGGCCCGTCGCGCGCTCACGCGGGAGCCCGGCGGCCACAGAATCGCTGCGGCCACAACCACCGAGCCAATCGCGCGCCACGCGGGCATGGCCCATCGTAAGCCCAGACTGCCCTCGCTGACCGCCTCTGTCATAATGGATTGCTTGGATCCGCAGCACATTCGGAACTTCTCGGTCATCGCCCATATCGACCACGGCAAGTCCACGCTCGCCGACCGGTTCCTGGAATTCACCGGCGCGCTGCAGGCGCGCGAGATGGAGGCCCAGGTCCTCGACACCATGGACCTGGAGCGCGAGCGGGGCATCACGATCAAGGCGCATCCCGTCCGCCTGCACTACAAGGCGAAGGACGGCGAGCAGTACGTCCTGAACCTGATCGACACGCCGGGGCACGTGGACTTCTCGTACGAAGTCACCCGTTCGCTGGCTGCGTGCGAAGGGGCGCTGCTGCTGGTGGACGCGTCGCAGGGCGTTGAGGCGCAGACGCTCGCCAACGCGTACCTCGCGGTCGACAGCAACCTCGAGATCATCCCCGTCATCAACAAGATCGATCTGCCCGGGGCGCAGCCCGAGGAAACACGCCGCCAAATCGAGGACATCATCGGCCTGCCAGCCGATGGCGCCATCCTTGCCTCGGCCAAGGAAGGCATCGGCACCGAGGAGATCCTCGAAGCCGTTGTCGCGCGGCTGCCACCGCCCACAGGGGATCCCGCCGCGCCGCTCAAGGCGTTGATCTTCGACTCCTGGTACGACTCGTACCGCGGCGTCATCATCGTCGTCCGCATGCTGGAGGGGACGCTGCGGCCGGGCCTGAAGGTCCGCTTCATGGCCAGCGCGCAGGAGTACCCGGTGGAATCGATCGGCGTCTTCCTGCCGAAAGCCGCCCCGGTCGAGGAATTGGGGCCCGGGGAGGTCGGGTTCCTCACCGCGAACATCAAGAACGTCCGCGACGCGCAGATCGGCGACACCGTCACCGAGGCCGCGCGCCAGACGGCGCAGCCGTTCCCCGGCTTCAAGGAACTGCGGCCGATGGTCTTCGCCGGCCTCTACCCGGTCGAAGGGCACGAGTACCCGGAGCTGCGCGAGGCGCTCGACAAGCTGAAGCTGAACGACAGCTCGCTGTTCTTCGAGCCGGAAACCTCCGTCGCGCTCGGCTTCGGGTTCCGCTGCGGCTTCCTCGGCCTGCTGCACATGGAGATCGTGCAGGAGCGGCTCGAGCGCGAGTTCGACATGGACCTGGTGACCACGGCGCCGGGCGTGTTGTATCGCGTGACGACGACCGACGGAGAGGTGCACGAGATCGACAGCCCGGCCAAGCTTCCGGACCCCGGCCGCATCACAAAGCTGGAAGAGCCCGTAATCACGGCCACCATCATCACGCCATCGGAGTTCGTCGGCGGGATCCTGCAACTCTGCCAGGACAAGCGTGGCGTGCAGAAGTCGCTGGAGTACCTGACCTCGGATCGCGTGCTCATCACCTACGAGCTGCCGTTTGCCGAAGTGGTGCTGGACTTCTACGACAAGCTGAAGACGCTGTCGCGCGGCTACGCGTCGCTCGACTATCACGTCACGGGCTTCTGGGAGTCGCCGCTCGTCAAAATGGATATTCTGGTGAACGGCGACGCAGTGGACGCGCTGTCGCTCATCCTCCACCGCGAGTCGGCGTACGAACGCGGCAAGGCGCTGGTGTCGAAGATGCGCGAGCTGATCCCGCGCCAGATGTTCGAGGTGGCGATCCAAGCCGCCATCGGCACCCGGATCATCGCCCGCGAATCGGTGAAGGCGCTCCGGAAGAACGTGCTCGCGAAGTGCTACGGTGGCGACATCTCGCGCAAGCGCAAGCTGCTCGAGAAGCAGAAAGAAGGCAAGAAGCGCATGAAGCGCGTCGGCCAGGTGGAGATCCCGCAGGAGGCGTTCCTGGCGGTGCTCAAGATCGGGGAGTAGGGCCGCGCTTCGGCGCCGCCGCAAGGTCATATGTCATCGAATCAGCCGAAATCGACACTGCGCGAGTACTTCGAGTCGATCGTCATCGCCGTCATCCTCGCGCTGTTCATCCGCACGTTCGTCGTGCAGGCCTTCAAGATCCCGACCGGGTCGATGGAGAACAACCTGCTGGTCGGCGATCACCTGCTGGTCAACAAGTTCATCTTCGGCCCCACGGAAAGCGCGTTCGAGCGGACGGCGCTGCCCGAGGCCGCCATCAGGCGCGGCGACGTCGTCGTCTTCAAGTTCCCGAAGGAGCCGGAGCGGGACTTCATCAAGCGCGTGATCGGGCTGCCGGGCGAGACGCTCGAGATGCGGGAGAAGAAGATCTACATCAACGGCAATCCGCTCGACGAGCCATACGTCCACTACCTGCTGCCGCCGCGATCGCACGACCAGGAGTTCGCCTCCTTCGACAAGCGCGAACAGTACGGCCCCGTCACGATCCCGGAGGGGCAGTACTTCGTGATGGGCGACAACCGCGACAACTCCGAGGACAGCCGCTACTGGGGATACCTGAAGCGCGACTACATCAAGGGCAAGGCGCTGATGGTCTACTGGTCGTACGAGTCGGATCGCGAGGATTACGAGCAGGACGGTTTGGGCGCGACACTGACCGACGCTGTATCGGTAGTGACACACTTCTTCACGCGCACCCGCTGGGACCGTCTACTGCACCAGATACGCTGAGCGCCGCCGGATCCCGGGGGAGACCGGGCCCATGATTCGCACGCTCATCAAGCTGGTTGTCGTCCTCGTCGTGCTGAACGCGCTGTATCGTTTTGGCGACGCCTACTGGGACCACTACCAGTTCGAAGACTCCGTCCAGCAACTGGCCCAGTTCTCGGAGAACGCCACGGCCGACGATGTGCGGGCAAAGGTACTGGAGCTGGCGCGGTCGCAGGACATTCCTCTCACAACCGACAACCTCACCGTGACGCGCGTGCCACGGCGGATCGAAGTGGACGGCGTCTACGTGCGGGAGCTCGCGCTGTTCCCGACGTACATCAAGCCCTGGGATTTCAAGCTCCACGTCGTCGTCGTGACGCTCAACTGAGCGCCGAGCGGGTCGCCGTCGCCAGCGCCGCGGCGGAGTTCTCGAGGGTCGCGGTTTCGGCCGTGACGGCGTCGACGTAAGTGCTGTCCGACAGGCTGCTCAGGTTCACGCCGACGTTGAGCGCGGCACTGTGCAGCGCCGCCTTCAACAGCTCCACGGATACGCCGACGTCGCTCGACGCCGACGGGTTGCCGGCTCGCGCGACGTCCACGGCAGCCGTCAGGCCGGCCCGGCAGGCGCGCATTACTTCGAGCGGCACTTCGGCCGCGCCCCGCAGCGCGGCTTCAATCGCGCGGCGACGCTCGACCTTCTCTTCTTCGGTCACGCGCGGCTTGCGGTACGCCTCCATCACTGCGTCGTACGCGGCAGCGTCGTCGTCGACGAGCGCCAGCGTGTGTGCGGAAAGATGTTCGACGGCGTTGAGCGCGCCGTCCAGGAGGGCGCGATCGTCATCCGAGCCATTTCTCGTCCGCGACATCGATGCGACCATCGCGAGCAGCGACAGCCCCACCGATGCCGTCAGCGCCGCCGCCGATCCCCCGCCCGGCGTCGGCGCCGCGCTGGCGAACGCCGCGAGCAACTCGCGAATGGGGCGATCGGTCAGCCGGGACATCGGCTGTAGAGTTTAGCGTAACCTCGACAGGGGAGTCAGGCCGCCTGACGCCCGTTCTTCACGACGGCACGGATTGCCGGCACCCCAGCTCTGAGAAGCTCGGTCGCAGGGCCGTTCACGACCACGGCGTCGCAGCGCTTGCCGACTTCCAGGCTGCCGACATCCTCGGAGCGATCGAGCGCAAAGGCAGCGTTGATCGTGGTGCCGATCAGCGCCTCCTCGAGCGTCAGACCCATCGCGAAACAGGCCAGGCTCATCACGAACGGCAGCGATGGCGAGAAGCCACCGCCGGGGTTCACGTCCGTCGCGAGCGCGACGGGCACGTCGAGGTCGATCAGTCGCCTCGCCGGCGCGAAACGTCCGAGCTTGAGGTAAAACGCGGCCGCCGGCAGCAAGGTCGCCACGACGCCCGCATCCGCCAGTGCCGCGGCCTCCTCGTCATCGACGAACACGAGATGGTCGGCCGATCGAGCGTGAAGGCGTGCTGCTACGGACGCACCGCCCGTCGGGCCCAGCTCGTTGGCGTGGATGCGCGGCTTCAGCCCGGCGTTTTGTCCCGCCTCGAGGATCGAGAGCGATTCCTCGGGCGTGAACACACCGCGCTCACAGAACACGTCGCACCACTCCGCCAGCCCTTCGCGTGCCACCTCGGGAATCATGTCGTTGATGACGTGCGCGACGTAGGCCTCGCGACGGTCCCGGTACTCTGCGGGCACTTCGTGAGCGCCCATGAACGTGGGCGCGAGGTCGATCGGGTGTTCCTGATCCAGCCGCCTGATCGCCCGCAGCATCGTCAGCTCGCTCTCGAGCGTCAGGCCGTAGCCGCTCTTTGCCTCGGCCGTCGTCGTGCCGGCTCGAAGCATCTCGTCGAGCCTGGGCCGCGTGACGTCGACGAGCTCGTCGACCGTCGCGGCTCGCGTCGCCCGAACCGTCGACAGGATGCCGCCGCCCTCGGCGGAAATCTCCGCGTATGTCGCGCCAGCCAGCCGGCGCGCCAGCTCGTGGCGTCGATCGCCGGCGAAAACGACGTGCGTGTGCGCGTCCACGAAACCTGGGACGACGGCGCATCCCGTCGCGTCAATCACCGTTGCCGATGGAGCAGGGGAGATCAGCCAGTCGCACTCCGCAGTGGGCCCGACGAACACGATCCGCCCGTCGTGCGAAGCAAGCGCCGCATCCGTGATGCGGCCCGCCACACGCATCGCGCGGCCCGTCCGCGGCGCAGGGCCGCCGCACGTGAACAACTCCGCAGCGTTCCTGATGAGGAGATCGGCAATCACGATGTGAGTATAGCTAGTGAGGCCGGACGAAGAACGAAGGACGAAGGATGAAAGACGAAGGACGAAGGATGAAGGACGAAGGTGTACGTAGGGCCGAACTTTAGTTCGGCCTGGCAAGTCGCGTGCGGACCTCTTCATCCGTCAGCCCGGAGATCTCGACGGTCTTGGTCCGGCTGCGTTCGCCGGTGGCGATGCGAAGGCTGCGTTTGGGGATGCGGAGCTGGCGGCTGAGCAGGTCGATGAGGGCGGCGTTGGCGGCGCCCTCGACGGGCGCCGCCGCAAGCTTCACGTGCAGGACTCCATCCCGGATGCCCGCGAGGGCCGTGCGGCCGGCTCGCGGGGTGACGCGGACTGAAAGCAGCACGTGATTCGCGGCTGGCAGCTGTCAGCTGCCAGCTGCACTACGCTTCGGCGACCTTCAGCTCGTCGACGACCCGCAAAGTGGAAGCGGCAGGAGTCTCGACCGACCGCGGCCTGTGGAGCAGCACCTTGTCCTCGCGCTCCTTGACGTCCTGCTCGTGGACGAACTCCAGCGCGTTGCGCAGGGCTGCGATGGTGCCCTCGAGCGAGCTCTCCACGTCGCGCCGCTTCAGCCGGAGGCCGTCGATCTCGCGCTGCACTTCCTCGACGCGCGACTGCGTCTTCTGCAGCAGCAGGTCGGCGCGGCCCTCGGCCTCGCGCATCAGGCGCTTGCCCTCGGACTCGGCGTTCAGCCGGATCTCGTCGGCCAGCTTCTGCGCGGTCAGCAGCGTGTTGCGAAGGTTGCGCTCGCCTTCGCGATGCTCCTCGAGGCTGGACTGCGCGCGGGCCAGGTCGTCGCGGAGGCGATCCGCCTCGCGAAGCGCCGTTTCGTAGTCGTCGGCGGTTTCGGCCAGGAACGACTCCACTTCTGCACGGTCGTAGCCGCGCATCACCGTCTTGAACTTCTGCTGCCGCAAGTCGAGAGGGGTCACCTTCATTGATTCATCTCCGCTCACCGAATATCGCCGTGCCGACCCGCACGATCGTCGCGCCTTCCTCGATCGCCACGTGGAAGTCGTGACTCATGCCCATTGAGAGTTCGCGAAGCTGCCGGGACGGTACGCCGCTTCCGGCGAGCCGATCCCGAAGCTCCCTGAGGCGCCGGAACCACGGCCGCGCGTCCTCGGGGTTGTTTGCGAAGGGTGGCAGCAGCATCAGGCCGACCAGCCGGGCCGCCCGCAGTGCCCTTGCCGCCTCGAAGAGTGCCGGCACGGTCGCTTCAGGAGCCCCGAACTTGGTCGATTCGCCCGCAAGGTCAACCTGCACCAGCAGCTCCGGCGTTGTACCGGCTTCCACCGCCGCAAGGTCCACTTGCTGCATCAGGTCGGGGCCGTCAATCGAATGAACGCAGTGGAAGACCGATGCCGCCTTCCGGGCCTTGTTCGATTGCAGGTGCCCGACTAGATGCCACCTGATCTGATGTTCGGCCGTTGCACGGATTTTCTGTAGGGCTTCCTGCAAACGGTTCTCGCCGAAATCGTGCTGGCCCGCGCTGACGGCGGTCAGCACAGCCTCCGGCGGGTGCGTCTTGGAGATGGCCACGAGGCGGATGGTGGCCGGGTTCCGGCCGGCGGCACGCGCGGCCTGCTCGAGGCGCGCGCGTACCGTGGCCAGATTACGAGGAATTGCCGCGAGGTCGCTCAACCCATGGCCCCATGGCCCTATGGACCTATGGACCTATTTCTTCATCGCCGCGATGAACCCCTTGACCTCGTCTGCGTGGGGACCCGTCGGCGCGGCCTTCAGATACGCCTCGAACGCGCTCACCGCGCCCGGCATGTCGCCCAGGTTCACGTTGGCCATTCCAAGCCGGTACTGCGCGTCCGCGTTGCTGGGATCGGCCTTCGTCGCGGCCTCGAACTTCTCCTTGGCCTCGGGGAACTTGCCGGCATTCCAGAGGATCACGCCCTGGTTGAAGAGGGCGCCCGCGCTGGCGCCGCCACCGCCGCCGCCGGCCGCCGCCGTGCCGCCACCGCCGGAGTACTGAGCCGCCTTGCCGCTTGCCTCGATCGCGAGATCGGTCTTGCCCTCGGTGTTGTAGACGTTCGCGAGCCCGTTCCACGCGTCCACGTAATCGGGCTTCAGCTCGATCGCCTTCTTGAACGCCGCTTCAGCGGCCGCGTAGTCCTTCTTCTGGATGTTGCTGAACCCGATGTTGTAGTAACAGTCCTGGCAATTCGGCGCGAGCCCCAGCGTCTCGTTGAACTTGGCGATGGCCTCGTCGTGCTTGCCGGCCTTGGAGAGCGCGACGCCCTCGTCGAAGGACTTCTGGAGAGCCGCGCCCTTGGCCGCCTGCTCGGCCGAAGGCCCAGCCTGTCCAATCTTGATCACGATGTCCTCGGCATCGCCCAGATGGACTTGTGTCTCGAGAGTGCCCTTTAGATCACCCTTTTCGGCGGTCAGCACGTAGACCCCGGGGTTCAGGCCCATCTGCACGAAGTCGCCCTTCTTGCCCGTTTTCACTTCGCGCCCCGACTTGTTGCCCTTCTGCACGATGGAGACCTTTGCATCGGCGATTGGGGCACCGGAAGAATCCGTCACCTTGCCTTTCACCATCCCGGTCGACTGTGCTCCGGCGCCCGCGGCAAATGCCAGCATCACGATGGCCGCGACCGACGCCGCAGCGAGCCTGCCTGCTGTGCTCCGAACCATGGGACTGACCTCCAGGCGCGTCGTCATGACGCGGAATGAAGCCGAAACCTGCTTAGTCTACTCCCAAGCTGCCGGTCCCGGCTGCGAAGAATCGGCGAACGGCGTCGAGGTCGTGCGTGATCGGCGCCGGCGGCAGCGACGCCAGGAATCGCCGGCCGTACCCCATCGTCCGCAGCCGCGGGTCGAGTACGGCGAGCAGGCCGCGGTCCTGCCGATGCCGGATGAGACGCCCCAGCCCCTGCAGGAGCGTCAGGATCGCCAGCGGCACCTGGTAGTCGGCGAACGGATCGGCGCCCTGGTCGGTCATCGCTTCCATGCGGGCAGACGTGATCGGATCGCCCGGGGAGGCAAACGGCAGCTTGTCGATGATCACGCAGCTCAGCGCGTCGCCGACGACGTCCACGCCCTGCCAGAAGCTGGACGTCGCCAGCAGCACGGCGTGCGGTGTCTGGCGGAACTCGGCGAGCAGCGCCGATCGCGGCGCGCGGCCCTGCACCAGAATCGGGTAGTCGAGCGTCGTGGCCAGCACCGGCTCCACGGCCCGCAGCATCGCGTAGCTGGTGAAGAGCACGAACGCGCGCCCCTCGGAGCACTGCAGCAGCGCCTGACACTCGCGCGCGACGGCGTCGGCGTAGGACGCCTCTTTCGGTGACGGCATTCGCCGCGGCAGGTAGAGGACGGCCTGCCTGCGGAAATCGAACTCCGAGGCCAGGCGGATTTCGGTGGCGCGCCGGATCCCCAGCCGCCCGCGCAGGTAGTCGAACCTGCCCTCGACGGTAAGCGTCGCCGACGTGAGGACGGTCGTCGCGAAACGCTCGAGCAGGTTTTCGCGAACGATTTGCGACACGTCGATGGGCGCCGCGCGCAGGAACACGCCACGGTGGCGCAGCTCAAGGAAGAAAACGTAATCGGGATCGCTGGCGCGCAACAGGATCGTCAGCTCGGCGCGGACCGCCCCGGCGCGCGAGGCGATCGAGAGCAGATCGTCAAGGGTCGCCGGCGGCGCCGCCGCGCCCGGATCCGACGGCGCTTCTTTCAGCAGCTGAATCGACGCCTCCAGGCCGTCGAGCACGCCGATCAGCGCGCGTCCCGGCTCCTGCACGTCGGCGAGCGCCTCGGCGGTCACGCGCGCCCGCTCCTCGCCGGTCCCGCGACGGCGCGGCTCGAGCTGGTCGAAGAAGTGCCGCCCGCGATCTTCCACACGTTCGGCCATCCGGCGCACATCGTCGGCGCGATCGCGGTCTGGCCACGACGTCGCCGCGCGAACGGCATCGCGCGCGAGATCCTCCACGCGGTAGTTGCTGACGACGATGCCGAAGTACTGCGTGGCGACGTCTTCGAGCTGGTGCGCTTCGTCGAGGATCGCCGCCTGGCAGTCCGGGATCACCTCGCCGTAAGCGCTCTGACGGACCGCGGCATCGGCGAACAGCAGGTGGTGATTGACGATCACCAGATCCGATGCAGCCGCGCGCTCCCGCATGCGAGTGACGAAGCACTCGCGATACTGAGGGCATTCCGTGCCGAGGCAGTTCTCGGCCGAGGCCGAGATGTCGCTCCAGAGGGGCAGGTCCTCGGGGAGTTCGTCGAGCTCCGCGCGATCGCCCGTCTCCGTGCGCGACGCCCACGCGTCGAGGATCGGAAGCAGGATCCGCTCGTCCACCTCGTTGCCCCGGCCGCCGAATCCGCCCAGCCGCTGCTGCCGCGGCAGCCCGCCAGTCCTGAGCGCCTGGAACCGGTGGAGGCAGAGGTAGTTGCCGCGCCCTTTCATCACCGTCGCGGTGAACGTCTTGTCCAACGCCTCCGCCAGCACGGGCAGATCCTTCTGGACGATCTGCTCCTGCAGGTTCTTCGTGCCCGTCGAGACGAGGACCCGCTGGCCGCTGAGAATCGCTGGAACGAGGTAGGCGAGTGTCTTGCCCGTGCCGGTGCCGGCCTCGGCGAGCAGCACGCCGCCGTCCTGAAGCGCGCCGGCGACGGCAGACGCCATCTGGCGTTGCGCCTCTCGCGGCTCGAAGTCGGGAACGGTCTGCGACAGTGGTCCGTCGCCCGCAAACACCGCGGCGACGTCGTCGGCAAGTTCGGGCATCACCTACTAAGGTAGCGCGAAGGCGACGTAGGTGCCGCCAGAAGGGGCGCCCCATTTGCCCCCGCCCGCGCCGATGACCACGTACTCCCTGCCGTCGACCTCGTATACCGCCGGCGTGGCGTTGCCGGCGGCCGGCAGCGTGGTCTGCCACAGGAGGCGGCCGGTGCGCGCGTCGAACGCGTGGAACTTGTTGTCGTATACCGTCGCGCCGATGAACACGAGGCCGCTCGCGGTCACGACGGGCCCGCCGTAGTTCTCGCTGCCGCTGTTCGTGAGGCCGGAGCCGGGCATCTCGCCAAGCGGCACCTGCCAGGCAATGGCGCCCTTTCCGAGATCGATCGCTGTCAACGTTCCCCATGGCGGCGTGATGGCCGGGAAGCCATCGGGATCGTTGAAGCGCGCCTCGCCGTCGAGCGAGTACTTCAGATCGAAGGGCGACGGCTTGTCCGACCGGACCGTCATCGAGGTGCCGTCGAGGACGTACCGCACGATGGCGCGACGAATCGCGGAATGCATCTCGCCGTATGCAGGCATGCGCCCGCCACCTTCGCGTACCTTTGCCGAGATCTCGTCCACGTTGCGCCGCGCGCCGATGCCGGCCAGCGAGGGAAACTCCGGCGGGTTGCCCTTCAGGTCCGAGCGATGACATGCCGCGCAGTACTGCAAGTACAGCGCCTTCCCGTTCGTGGGCTTGCCGTCTGGCATCTTCCGCTCGGCCAGCTTCACGCGCCACGCCATCTCGTTGGCGTTGACGTACATGAGGCCGGAGTTCGGGTCGAACGCGACGCCGCCCCACTCGCCGCCGCCGTCCATGCCGGGGAAGAGGATCGTGCCCTGCACGCTCGGCGGATCGTACTCGCCGCGCTTTCTGAGCTTGAGCCACTCCTCGCGCACGGTCTGCTCGGCCGCGGGCGTTCGCTTCGTGATCAGGTCCTCGGTGAACTGCTGCCGCGTGAAAGGCGGCGGCAACGTGGGCAGCACCTGCGTCGCCGCGGCCTGCTCGCCGTCGACGTCGGAGGCCGGCGGCGTCACCGTTTCCATCGGGAAGATCGGCTCGCCCGTCTCGCGATCGAGGACGTAGGTGCGGCCGTTCTTGCCAATCTGCGCGACGACATCGCGCGGCCGGCCGTCCCTGGTGATGGTGACGAGAGTCGGTGATGCTGGGAAGTCGCGATCCCACAGGTCGTGCTTCAGCGCCTGGAAGTGCCAGACGCGCTCACCGGTCGCCGCGCGGAGACAGATGATCGCGTTGGCGAACAGGTTGTCGCCGTGCCGGTTTGCCCCGTAGAAGTCGTACGAGGTGGATCCGGTCGCTGCGTAGACCAGCCCTCGCTTCTCGTCCAGCGAGACGCCCGACCACGCGTTTGCGCCGCCGCTGTATTTCCACGCGTCCTTCGGCCAGGTGTCGTAGCCGAATTCACCGGGATGGGGAATCGTGTGAAACGCCCACTTCTCGCCGCCGGTGTTGACGTCGAACGCGCGGATGTCGCCCGGCGCGGACGGCAGCCCCTCCGGCACGACGGAGCCGAGGATCAGCAGATCGCCGTAAAACACGCCGGGCGTATTCACGCCGATGCTGATCGTGCGCGGGTCGCGGCCCCTGAAGCCTTCGCGCAGATCGATCCGGCCCTGCCGGCCGAACGTCGCGACGGGCTTGCCGGTTGTCGCGTCGAGCGCGTAGAACCAGTTGCGTGCACCGAAGTAGATTCGCTGCTGGTCGCCGCGCTCCCAGTACATCAGCCCGCGGATGCGCGTACGGGTCGGCGTCGTCTCGCCTTGGAGGGGATTGAAGCTCCACTTGACGGCGCCGGTCGCCGCGTCGAGCGCGAAGACCCTCAGCGTCGGCGATGTGGCGTAAAGGACGCCGTGCGCCACCACCGGCTGGCACTGCATCTCCGAGCCCTTGAAGGCATCGCCGGTGTCGTATGTCCAGGCGACCGTGAGCGACGAGACGTTGGCCGGCGTGATCTGCGTGAGGGGCGAGTACCGCGTGCGGGCCTGGTTGCCGCCGTAGTCGGGCCAGTCGGCCGCGACCAGCGTGGCACCGAGCAGCAGGCAGAGGACCGAAGCGCGCATCAGGCTCGTGGCGGTCCGGCTGTGCGCAGGCGTCAGAGCGGGAAGCGCGCGCAGAGCGCTTCGACGTCGCCCTTGACCTTCGCGAGCGCGGTCTCGTTGTCGGGTGCCGCGAGCGCGCGCAGGATATAGTCCCCGACCTGATCCATTTCCTTCTCGCCCATGCCGCGCGAGGTCACGGCAGGCGTGCCGATGCGGATGCCGCTTGCCACCATGGGCGGGTTCTGGTCGAAGGGAATGGCGTTCTTGTTCACCGTGATGCCGGCTTTTCCAAGGGCCGCCTCTGCCACCTTGCCGGTCAGGCCCTTCGAGAACACGTCCACCAGCATGAGGTGATTGTCTGTCCCGCCGCTGACGAGGCGATAGCCTCCGGCCGCGATGACGGTGGCCAGGCGGGCCGCGTTGGCCACGATCTGCCGCTGATAGGACGCGAAGGCCGGCTGTGCCGCCTCCTTCAGACAGACGGCCTTGGCGGCGATGACGTGCACCAGCGGGCCGCCCTGGACCCCGGGGAACACCGCGCGATCGAGGTCTTTCGCGTAGGCCGCGCGCGACAGCACCATGCCTCCGCGCGGCCCCCGCAGCGTCTTGTGCGTCGTCGTCGTGACGAAGTCGGAGTGCGGGACTGGGCTGGGATGGATGCCGGCGGCGACCAGGCCCGCGATGTGTGCCATGTCGGTCATCATCAGCGCGCCGACCTCGTCGGCGACGGCCCTGACTCGCGCGAAGTCGAACACGCGGGGATAGGCGCTGGCGCCGACGATGATGACCTTGGGCTTGTGCTCGCGGGCGAGCGAGGAGAGCTCGTCGTAGTCGAGGCGCTCGTCTTCCTTGCGCACGCCGTACGGCACGACGTTGAAGTACTTGCCCGAGAAGTTCAGCGGATGGCCGTGCGTCAGGTGGCCGCCGTGCGCCAGGTTCATGCCCAGGATGGTCTCGCCGGGCTTGAGCACGGCCATGAACACGGCCATGTTCGCCTGCGCGCCCGAGTGCGGCTGCACGTTGACGTGCTCGGCGCCGAAAAGCGCTTTTGCGCGCTCGATTGTCAGTGTCTCGACCACGTCCACGAACTCGCAGCCGCCGTAGTACCGCCTTCCGGGATACCCTTCGGCGTACTTGTTCGTGAAGACCGATCCGGTCGCCTCGAGGATGGCCTGGCTGACGAAGTTCTCCGACGCGATCAGCTCGAGGCCCGACGATTGGCGCGTCCGTTCGTTGGCGATCGCCGTAGCGATCTCGGGGTCGACATCGCTGAGCCGGGCTGGGATCGAGGCGGTCGTGGACATGGCGGCGGGATTGTACTATAGGCAGTCACCGGCGATGGCCGGAACTGCTGGCACATGACTGCGTCACTATCGACCGTTCACGTCTCGCATCGCGGCGAAGATCGCCTGCGCCGCGGCCACCCGTGGATCTATCGCAGCGACGTCACGCGGGCGAGCGCCGCTTCCGGTGATCTCGTGACCGTGATCGGGCCGCGGGAGCGGAGGCTTGGCGAAGCGATGTGGAGCGACCGGTCGCAGATCGCGCTTCGCATGATGGCGGCCGGCGAGCAGACCGTCGGCGAGAACGGGTGGCGAGAACGCGTCGCGGCGGCGATTGCGTTCCGCGGGTCGTTGAACATCGACGCGACGGCGTACCGCCTCGTGCACGGAGAGGCCGATCGACTGCCCGCGCTGATCGTCGATCGCTACTCCGACGTGCTGGTGGTCCAGGCGCTTTCTCAGGGGATGGACCGCCGGCTCGACGAGCTGACCGGTGTTCTCGTCGACCTGCTGCACCCGAAAGGCGTCCTGGCGCGGAACGATCCGAAGGTCCGGCTGCTCGAGGGACTCGAGCAGAAGGTCGAGGTGCGATACGGCGACGTCTCCGAGGCCGTCGAGGTCCGCGAGGGTCCGGTGACGTACGACGTCGACGTGCGTCATGGGCAGAAAACCGGCCTCTTCCTCGATCAGCGTGAGAACCGGGAAGCGGCCGCGAAGTACGCGCACGGCCGCATGCTCGACTGCTTCAGTTACAACGGCGGCTTCGCGCTGTGCCTGGCGAAGCGGTGCGCCAGCGTTCACGCGCTCGATGCCTCGGCGGACGCCGTCGCGCGCATCGTGGCCAACGCCGCGCGTAACGGCCTGGCCAACGTGACGGCAGGCGAGGCCAACGTCTTCGACGAGCTGCGCCACTACGAGCGGACCGGCGAGCGATTCGACACCATCGTGCTCGATCCGCCGGCATTCGCGAAGAACAAGGCGTCGGTCGAGAAAGCCATCGCGGGCTACAAGGACATCAACCTGCGCGCGCTGCGCATCCTCTCGCCTGGAGGAGTGCTGGTGACGTGCAGTTGCTCGTACAACGTCGACGAGCCGCTTTTCCTGCAGATCCTGGCGGACGCTGCGGCCGATGCGCACGCGCACGTGACGATTCTCGAGAAGCGCATGCAGGCACGGGACCACCCGGTGCTCGTGACCGTACCGGAGACCTACTACTTGAAGTGCTTGATTCTCAGGAAAGCCTGACAGTCGTAGGGCGCAACTTCAGTTGCGCCTCCTGGCCGAACTAAAGTTCGGCCCTACGAGTGCTTATGGGACAGATCGCCACCTGCTCGGCCACATTCAAACGCCAGACGTCGACCGGCCGTGCCGAGCTCGAGACGGACTACGTGTTGTTCCGTGGCGACTTCCGCGTGAAGATGCCGTTCGCTTCGGTTACGGCTGCCTCCGCGCGTGACGGCGTGCTGACGCTGAAGAGCGCCGAGGGCGTGCTGACGCTGGCGATCGGCGCGAAGGCGGAGAAGTGGGCGGGGGCGATCGCGTCGCCGAAGAGCCGGATCGACAAGATCGGGATGAAATCCGGTCAGCGCGTCTCGGTGATGGGGGTGCGGGACCGCGCGTTCGTCGCCGAGCTGAAAGCCGCGGGCGCTGACGTCTCGGAACGGGTCCGGAAGGACAGCGACGCGATCTTCGTCGCGTTGGAATCGGGCGCCGATCTGCGCCGCATCGCCAGCCTCGCGAAGTCGCTCGCACCGGCCGGCGCGCTCTGGGCGATCCGACGCAAGGGCGTCGCCGACGCCTCTGAAACGCTCACGATGGCCGCCGGCAAGGCCGCCGGCCTGGTGGACGTGAAGGTGGTCCGCTTCTCGGAGACGCACACGGCCGAGAAGTTCGTCATCCCGAAGGCGCAGCGGCCGCGCCAGTCGTAGGGCCGAACGTCAGTTCGGCCGCTTCAGTGGCGGTGGCCGTCGGCCATCCCGACGCGGTTCGCCGTATCGCCCTCGAAGTCGAACTCGATGACAATCGCCGGCTCGTTGCCGACGACCCAGCCATCGTGCCCGGGCTCGACCGCGATGACGGCAGGAGCCGCGTACTCGCGCACGCAGCCGTCCGGGAAACCGATGTGGATGCTGCCGCGCGCAAGGAAACCGACGTGCGCGTGCATGCATTGGTCGGTATGGACCAGCGGCTTCATGTTCGTGGACCAGCGGAAGCCGACCGGGTAGATCATCCGCTTGACTCGCGCATCGCCCGCGCGCACCACCTCGAGCTTCACGCCGCCGACGTCACGTCGCTCGGCGCCCCGCAAGGGCGCCACCAGTGGATCGATACCGCTCATGCTGTCCTCCCGCGTGGCTGCTGGCGCCGCGTGTAGTCCCTCGTGCTCTGGCTCGTCGATTTCGAGTCCTCGGTCCGGTTCTTCAATCATGCGCGGATCCGCGCGCGCTCCTTCTCTTCGGCTTCAACCGTCTGGTAGCAGAGTCGCGCCCAGAGAATCCACAGCGACGCGTTGAGACCCAGGCCGAGCCACGGCTGCACGTACGCGAGCGCGGTGGCCGTGATGTACACCAGCGGTCCCACGACATAGGCGCGCCGAACCCTTGCGATCGCGTCCGGCGTCACGTCGTCGCGGAACAGATCGTCGCGCACGATGGCCCAGAACACCGTACCCCACGCCAGGCTGTTGACGATGAACGTGCCGCAGTAGAAGGTGGCCGCCGTCCGTGCGTCGCCCTCGGCAAGGTGCTCGGCGAGTACCGCCGTCGGAAACGGCGCGAACGTCACCGTGAGCAGGAGGAATCCGTTGGCGAACAGGAACGGGTACGAAGCGGCGCGCACCATCCGCATCAGCTCGTGGTGGTTGATCCACATGATCAGGATCACGAAGAAGCTGAGCAGGAAGGCGACATAGGACGGCCAGAGCCCGGCCAGGGCATGCCACAGAGCCTCGGGTCCGTCGGCGTGCGGCACCTTGATCTCGAGAACGAGCAGCGTGATCGCGATCGCGAAGACGCCATCGCTGAACGCTTCGATGCGCTGCGTGGTTTCTGCCACGGGCCCTCCGACGACACGAGAATACCAGAGCGTCTCAGCGTTTGATCCGGCCACGGACGATGCGCGCGCACGCCATCATGCCGGCTCGCTGCAGCGACGATCGGGAGCCGATGTTGTCCTGCCCCGTGCGAGCGCCGGGGACGTTTCCCCGCTCGTAGCAGATCCGCTTCAGCTCCTGGATCAGATAGCTGGCGAACCCGCGACGCCGGTACGGCTCGGCGACCTCCATGAAAATGTCGCCGTATGGCGGGTTGTAGTGGTACAGCAAGCCGCCGGTCGCCACGATGCGCCCGTCCACCTCGATGCCCCACTGGCCGACGGGCTCGACGCTGTGCTGGAAGGTGATGTTCCGATCCGATTCCTGCAGCTGGCGAAAGACCGCGCCCGGCGCAAGCGTCAGATGCGTCCGCAGGCGATCGTCGAAAAGGATCGTGTCGCTCGTCAGGTCTCCGGCCCGGTCGAACAGGAGCACCGTGAGCAGCCGGTCGTTGGTCTGCGCGGCGATGGCCTTGGCATCGGTCGCGGCCACCAGCGCATCGAAGCAGGGCAGCGCCGCGGCGCGATGCTCGGGCAGCAGGTACATCTCCTTCACCGTGTCGCGCGGATCGCCAGGTGAGCCGCCCACCGATCCGTAGCCGGCGATTTCGCCGTTGATCCGCACGAAATACGACGTCACGAAGCCGCGGGCGTGCCACGAGTCGTGGACGATCTGGCACGCCATCTCCTTCCGATAGCGCTCGCGATATTCGCGGATCGCCTCGACCGTCGTCTCGATCGCGTCGACGTCGGTCGGCATGGTCGGGTCAGTGAGGAAGCCTGGCGCGGAAGGCGCCGTACGTCCACGTGCCGGCAACCGCCGCGGCGATTGCGACGCCCATCACCGTGGCGCCGCTTCCGAGCAGCGCGAACAGCGGCCCCGGGCACGCGCCGGTCAGCGCCCAGCCGAGGCCGAAGATGGCGCCGCCGGCCGCGTATCGAATGCCAGACTCGAAAGGCTTCGGCCGGATCTGAATCGGCGCGCCCCCCAGCGTGTGGACACCGCGGCGCTTGAGGAACTGCACCGAGAGAATTGCCGTCGGGAGCGCAGTCGCGAAAACGCCGAACATGTGAAATCCCTGGAACCGGAACATCTCCTGGATCCGGAACCAGGAGATCACCTCTCCCCGAGTGATAACGATCCCGAAAAGCACGCCCGCCACGAAGTACACCCAAGTGCCGGGGCCGCGATGCAGAGTGTGCGAGTCCACGACGGCTCACACCAGCAGCGGCAGCAGCAGGAACGTGCCCGCGATGCCGCCGGCGAAGAATCCGAGCAGCGCCACGAGCGACGCGGGTTGCAGGTCGGCGATGCCCGAGATGCCGTGCCCTGACGTGCACCCGCCGGCATACGCCGTTCCGAAGCCGATCATGAAGCCGCCGCCAACGATGAGCGCGATCCCACGCAGGCGGAGCAGTTGCTGCCAGTTGAACACGTCGGCCGGCACGAGGCCGGCGAAGTCGCGGACGCCGATTGCAGTCAGCGATTGCCGCGTGGCATCGGCGATCGCGATCGGCTGCGGGTTCGCGAAGACGAATCCGGCAATCACCCCGCCGACGAGGATGCCCGCCGCGAAGGCCAGGTTCCAGCTTCCCACGCGCCAGTCGTAGTGCAGGTACTTCTCGTTCGGCGCCAGCAGCGCGCACATGTGGCGGAGGTTGGCCGAAACGCCGAACACGCGGTTGCCAAGCAGCAGCAGCGCCGGCGCAAAGGCGCCGATGAGCGGGCCGGCGACGTACCAGGGCCACGGGTGCGTCAGGACGTCACTCATTCGGGCGCACCCCGCACACCTTACGCACCCTTCGCACCCCGCGCACCTGGATCTTCAAGATCCGGCAGATTGCCGTCCTTGTCCTCGGGGTCCCGCGCCTCGGCGCGGCCTTCCACGATGATTTCCACTGCGTTGCGCTTGTCCTCGTTCAGCATGTCGTAGACAGTGCCCATTGCGGCCGGGCCGATGCGCGGGCGATGGCGAAGCGCGCCCTTCGACATGAAGAGGCTGAAGACGCCCGTCAGTCCGGCGAGCGCGGCGATCCAGACAATGGCCTCGACCATGGCTGCGAGGCATTGTCCTCCATGCCGCGCGTCAGGTCGACCGCCTGGTGAGGGCAGGCGCCACCATCACCAGCAGGAATGCGCGCCACGCAAGGCCAATCACCATCACCTGCCAGTTCACGCGCGAGCCCGCCAGGAAGAACAACACCAGGAGACACGGGATGCCGTACGCGACGAACCGGACAAGGCGAAAACCGGAGGCGAGATCGGCCTCGCTTGTGATGTGCCCGGCGCGGCCGGCCAGCGTCAGTGCCCCGGCGGCGAGCAGCGCGGCGACAATGACGTCGGCAATGCCGAGCCAGCGCGGCGGGTTGGCCGCGAGCAGGCCTGCGACGACAGGAAACAGGCTCGACACCACGAACAGCACCGCTGTGATGCGCCGGAGCCCGCGCATGCGCCCGATGCTATCCTGATTCGTGATGGGACAGCCCCCATGTCTCCTCATCCGGGGGACTGTCCCCAGTACAGCTCGAGGCTCAAATGACGACTGATTACGGCACGGCCTTTCCCAATTCACGCAAGGTCTACGTGACCGGCCGTGCCGGCGACATCCCGGTGACGGCGCCGATGCGGGAGATCGCGCTCGGCGGCGCTGAACCGCCGCTGCGCGTGTACGACACCAGCGGCCCTGTCGGCGTGGACGTCCGCGAAGGCCTGCCGCTCGTCCGGCGCGACTGGATCGTCGGCCGCGGCGATGTCGAGGAAGGCCCGCGGCGGATGGTGCAGCGCGCCTGGGCGCGCGAGATGCCGCCCGCGATCGCCGCCCGGACCGAGAGGGCCCTCCGCGCGAAGACCGGCGTCGCGCCGACGCAGCTCCACTACGCACGGCAGGGCACGATTACGCCGGAGATGGAGTGCATCGCGCTGCGCGAAGGACTCGACGCCGAGTTCGTGCGGAGCGAAGTCGCACGCGGACGCGCCATCATCCCGGCAAACATCAATCACCCGGAGCTCGAGCCGATGATCATCGGCCGCAACTTCCTGGTAAAGATCAACGCGAACATCGGCAACTCCGCCGTTCGCTCGTCGATCGAGGATGAAGTCGAGAAGCTCCGCTGGGCGACCCTCTGGGGTGCCGACACGGTGATGGACCTTTCCACCGGCAAGGACATCCACGAGACGCGCGAGTGGATCCTCCGCAACGCGCACGTGCCGATCGGCACGGTGCCGATCTACCAGGCGCTCGAGAAGGTCGGCGGCAGGCCCGAGGATCTGACCTGGGAAGTTTACCGCGACACGCTCATCGAGCAGGCAGAGCAGGGCGTGGACTACTTCACCGTGCACGCCGGCGTCCTGCTCCGCTTCGTGCCCATGACGGCCCGCCGCGTCACCGGCATCGTCTCACGCGGGGGATCGATCATCGCGAAGTGGTGTCTCGCGCATCACAAGGAGAGCTTCCTCTACACGCACTTTCGCGAGATCTGCGAGATCATGCGCGCCTACGACGTCAGCTTCTCGCTTGGGGACGGTCTCCGCCCCGGCTCGATCGCCGACGCCAACGACGAAGCGCAGTTCGCCGAGCTGAAGACGCAGGGCGAGCTGACGCGCATCGCCTGGGAGTACGACGTCCAGGTGATGAACGAGGGCCCCGGGCACGTGCCGATGCATCTGATTCGCGAGAACATGGAGAAGCAGCTCGAGTGGTGCGATGAAGCGCCGTTCTACACGCTCGGGCCGCTGACGACGGACATCGCTCCCGGCTACGACCACATCACGTCGGCCATCGGCGCCGCGATGATCGGCTGGTACGGGACGGCGATGCTGTGCTACGTCACTCCGAAGGAGCATCTCGGCCTGCCGAATCGTGACGACGTGAAGGCGGGCGTGATTGCCTACAAGATCGCCGCGCACGCGGCCGACCTCGCCAAGGGCCACCCCCGCGCACAGGCGTGGGACGATGCGCTGTCGAAGGCGCGGTTCGAGTTTCGCTGGAACGATCAGTTCAACCTGGCGCTCGACCCGGTCACGGCGCGCGCGTACCACGACGAGACGCTCCCGGCGGAAGGCGCCAAGGTGGCGCACTTCTGCTCGATGTGCGGACCGAAGTTCTGCTCGATGGAGCTGACGAGCCAGGTGCGCGAGTACGCCGCCGCCCACGGCCAGACCACCGAGGCAGCGATCGAATCAGGGATGGCCGAGAAAGCCGCGGAGTTCAGGAAAGCGAAAGAGATTTACGTCGCTCGTCCCGTCGAATAGGGCGAGCAGGGCTAGCGGGGCGAGCAGCGCTAGCGGGGCGAGCAAGGGCTGGCAGGGCGAGCAGGGCTGGCAGGAGACGGTCGTAGGGCCGAACGTCAGTTCGGCCATCTTACCGACGTGCCGGCGCTGGGCTGGGCGGTACGATCTGGATGATCGTAGGGAACCGCTGCGGCGAGGAGCCCGGCTTCGGGTTCAGGTACCCGCCGTTGCCATCCACCGTGTAGTCCTTCACCGTCACGCTCGGGGGAAACGACATCGCGTTTTCGTCGTATTTCCCAGTCTCGAAAATCCAGGTGGGAGGCGTCTCGAAGATCGCCGACCCCTTCTGCTTCAACAGGGTGCGGTAATAGGCCACAAGTTCCGTGAAGCTGGCCGACGAGCCGTACAGGTAGTAGCGTTGTCCGCGGCCGCCGTCGTAGGACGTCAAGAACTCGGCTGAGGGGTAGAGCGCAACGCCCAGGGTGGCTTCCGACGGCGCGGCCTCGTCGGGGAACAGCGCCGCGACGACGGACGGGCCCGCCGGCGCCGGCGTCGGCGCGGGTGCCGGAGCGGCCGGTCGTGGCGCGGGTTGGGCGGGCCGCGCAGGAGGCACGGGGTTCTGCGCCACGAATGCAGCAATCAGCGCGGCGGCGGGAGCCCAGGGACTCATGCCGGTATTATAGGGCCCGCCCGCGGCCTCCGGCCGCGGATCGAACGCCATGCGCCAACTGCTCAGCGCCGCCGAGACTCATCGCGAGTGGGCCGTGAGCGTCGTCAAGAACCTCGTGCACCTGGAATCGCCGTCGACCGACAAGGTCGCGCTGGATAGATGCGGCGGCGAGCTCGCCAGGCTGCTCTCCGGTCTCGGAGGCAGCGTCACGCCACTCCCTCAGACCTCCGCCGGCGATCATCTGCGCGCCGAGTTCGGGCAAGGCGACACGCAGATTCTCGTGCTCGGCCATTTCGACACCGTCTGGCCCCTCGGCCAGATCGACTCGATGCCGCTCCGACGTGAAGACGGGCGGCTCTACGGGCCCGGAACCTACGACATGAAAGCCGGCATCGCCATCGCCATGCTGGCGATCCGTGTGCTGACCGAGACCGCTCGTCAGTGCCGGCACCGCATTGTCCTGTTGCTGACGACGGACGAGGAGATCGGCAGCGCCACGTCGCGGCCGATCATCGAGGCGGAGGCGCGGAAGAGCCGCGCGGTCTTCGTGCTCGAGCCCGCGCTCGGCACCGGCGGCGTGAAGACCGCACGCAAGGGCATCGCCGACTACCGGATCGAGGCGCGCGGCATCGCAGCGCACGCGGGCGTCGAACCCGAGCGGGGCGCGAGCGCGGTTCACGAGCTGATCTGGCAGGCGGCGCGACTGTCCGAGCTGGCGGATCCATCCCGCGGCCTCACGATCAACATCGGCCGAATCTCGGGCGGCACGCGCAGCAACGTCGTCGCGGAGTCTGCGGAAATGGGTGTCGATGTCAGGATCCCGACGCTGGCGGACGCGGAGCGGGTCAGCGCCGTCATCACCAGCCTGACGCCGAAGAACCCGCGCGTGACGCTGCGTGTCGACGGTGGAATGAATCGTCCGCCTATGGAGAGGACGCCGGCCGTCGCGGCTCTCTACGAACAGGCGCGCGCGCTGGCCGCGGAGCTGGACGTGGAGCTGGCTGAAGGCGCCACCGGCGGCGTCTCCGACGGCAACTTCGCCGCAGCGCTGGGCGTTCCCGTCCTCGACGGCCTGGGAGCCATCGGCGCAGGCGCTCACGCCGTCGACGAGCACATCGTCATCGACAGCCTGGCGCTCCGCGGCGCCCTGCTCGCGGGCCTTTTCATGCACGTGGCCTAGCCCTGCCACGCCCCCGCGCCGATACGAAGGCAACTGACGCAGGTCGTCACCTCGCGACGGGCAGTCCACTTCAAAGGACCGCCGCGCGGCGTGCCGACGGAACGGCAGGTTGCATTCCGGCTCGTAACCTGCGTCGGATCAACGGGTTCCGAAATCAGTTGAGACGTTGTGCAACAGCAACGTTTTCGTGGACCTGTTCTTGCTTTACTGGAGGCAGGAGGCAGGGTTCGGCTGTGGAAGACTTCGACATCGCCCCAAACAAGATCGGTGAATCAGGGCAGCGCCTGGCGGAACGCGCCGTCGAGGAGGCCCGCCGCCGAGAGCACGCCGTCGTCGGCAACGAGCACCTGCTGGTCGCCTTCGCCCAGTCGGAATGGGACCTGTTCGCGCAGGTGATGCGCGACTTCGACCTGAATCCACACGCCATCCTGCACGCCGCCGAGACGGAGCTGGCCCGCCAGCCGCGCATCGACACCCGCGAACTGCGCGTGTCGCCGGCGTCGAAGCTGGTGTTCAAGCTCGCGCATCACCACGCGACGCGCGCCGGGCGCCAGGCGCTGGAGTCGACTGACCTCTTCGCCGCGCTGTTCGAGGACAGCCAGGGCGTGCCGGCCGCGATCATGCGCAAGGCTGGCATCGAGCCGGAGTCGCTGGTCTCGCGCATCACGGCCCGCGTCCGCGACATCGAGCGCGACGACGAGCGGCTGAAGAAGCAGTTCGAGCTGCCGCCGTTCCTCAAGCACTTCGCGACGAACCTGAACCTGCTCGCGCGCCAGGACCGGCTGCCGCCCGTCTTCGGCCGCGTCCACGAGATCCAGCAGGCCGTCGAGATCCTGAGCCACCGCGAGCGCGCCAACTCGGTGATGCTCATCGGCGAGCCCGGCGTCGGCAAGACGGCGATCGCCGAAGGCCTCGCGCGCCGCATCGAGTTCGAGGCCGAGTCGCTCCCCGCCCGCCTGCGCGACTGCCAGGTCGTGAGCCTGCAGCTGAACAGCCTGGTGGCCGGCACCATGCTGCGCGGCATGTTCGAGGACCGCATCCAGAACGTGCTCCGCGAGCTGAAGGAGCGTCCGAACCTGATTCTCTTCATCGACGAGGCGCACACGCTCATCGGCGCCGGATCGGCGCTGGGCGCACCGGCCGACGCGGCCAACGTCCTGAAGGGCGTGCTCGCCCGCGGCGAAGTCCGCATTGTCGGCGCGACGACGCTCAGTGAGTACAAAGAGTTCATCCAGGAGGACGAGGCGCTGGCGCGGCGCTTCCGCACCGTGTTCGTGGTCGAACCGAGCATCGACGAGACGCGCCGGATCCTGCAGCACGTGCGGCCCCGGCTGGAGCGCAACTACGGCGTCAAGGTGGACGACGAGGCGATCGAGATGGCGCTGCAGATGTCGCCGCGCTACCAGCGGCACTTGCGGCTGCCCGACAAGGCCATCGGCTGGCTCGACACGGCCTCGGTGCGCGCCGAGATCGATCGCCGTCCGGAAGTGCGCGCGAGCGACGTGGTCTCGGTGATCTCGCAGACGGCGCGGATCCCCGAGGACATGGTGTTCCGCGACGTCAATGACCGGTTCCGCGACATCGAGGTCAAGCTTTCACAGCGCATCATCGGCCAGTACGACGCCGTTCGTGCGGTCGCCGAGCGGCTGATGCTGAACAAGGGGCCGCTCAAGGACGGCTTCGATCGCCCGGATGGCGTGCTGCTGTTCCTCGGCCCGACCGGCGTCGGGAAGACGGAGCTGGCGAAGGCCGTCGCCGAGTACCTGTTCGGCGACGAGAAGAAGATGGTCCGCATCGACATGTCCGAATACCAGGACGGTGCCGTCGCGGTGGACAAGCTGATTGGCATGCCGCGCGGCATCGTCGGATCGGAGCGCGGCGGCGTGCTGACGAATCAGCTGCGCGACAACCCGTACACGGTGATCCTGCTCGACGAAATCGAGAAGGCGAGCCCGTCGATGCTGAACGTGTTCCTGCAGGCCTTCGACGAGGGCTGGATCACGGACGGCCGCGGCAAGCGCGTCTACCTGAGCGACGCCATCGTCATCATGACGTCGAACCTCGGCGCCGAGCACTTCCGCAAGCTGGCCAGCCCGTTCGGGTTCCGCACGGCGAAGACCAGCATGCAGGATGTCGAGTGCGAGGTGAAGCGCGAGATGGAGCGGCGGTTCTCGCCGGAATTCCGGAACCGCATCGACGAGGTGGTGTTGTTTACGCCGCTGACGCGCGAGGAAGTCCGGCAGATTGCGGAGCAACACCTCGGCAGGATCGCCGAGACGCTGCGCGAGCGCCACAAGACGATGACGGTGGAGCCCGAGGCGCTCGAAGCGCTGGTGGAAGAAGGGCACAGCCTGAGCTACGGCGCGCGCTTCCTGAAGCGCGTGATCGAGGAGCGCATCAAGATGCCCATGAGCCGCCGGTGGAACGAAGGCGGGCACTTCCACTTCAAGGCCGAAGACGGCCGTGTGGTGCTCGAGACTGGCGGGCCGCACCTGGTGCCCGCCCTGGCATACGGGACGTAGCGTCACCCGGCGCTTCGGCCCGCAGCGCGGGCCACGAGCTACAGCGAACCGGCAGATGTCCGGCGCCGCCTCGTGACCCGCGTCTTACTTCTCACCTAACGCACCTGTCGCACCTAACGCACCCGTCGCACCTTACTCCATCCTCTCCATCAGCCCGATCGCCTCGCGCAGCTCCGCCACCTTGGCGCTGATCGCTTTCGCGTACTCGCGAGGCACCCGCTTGGCGCCGTTCGCGTACAAACGCTGGTAGCCGTCGACAAGATGCGGATATTCGCGGCCGAGGAATTCGAAGAAGTGGTCGCGCGTGCCGCCCTCGAGGTGGAGGACGTTTGCGCCGACGAACGCGGCGCCGTGCGCGGCGATGGCGGAGATCGTCGCCTCGAGCCCGCGCTTGCTGGTGGTGATACCCGGCACGACGGGGGCCATGAGCACGCCTGCTCTCACGCCGGCCTGGGTCAGCGTCCGCACGGCGCGGAGCCTCTGCAGCGGGTGCGCTGTTCCAGGCTCGAGCCTCCTCCAGGCGTCCTCGTCCACGCTCGGCACGCTGATGCATACCGTGCAGCGCGCGGCTTTCGTCGCCTCCAATAGCACGTCGGCATCGCGCACCACCATCGGTCCCTTCGTGACGATGCTGACGGGCGTCTTGGCCGCGGCCAGTTCGACGATGGCGGCGCGCGTGAGCTTGTAGTGGCCTTCGATCGGCTGGTAGGGATCCGTCGCGGTGCCGAGCGCCACCAGCTCGCGCGCCCAGGCAGGCCGGGAGAGCTCGCGCGCCAGCACCTCCACGAAGTTGGTTTTCACCAGGATGATCGAGGCGAACTGATCGCCGGCGTTCAGCTCGAACTGTCGATGGTAGCGTCGCGCGAAGCAGTAGTGACACCCGTGCGTGCATCCGCGATACGGGTTGAGCGTCCAGGCGAACGGCATCCCCTCGACATGATTGAGCGCCGAGCGGCACGTCACTTCCTGGTAGGTCGCTTCGTCCGCCCGCTTTACGCCTCCTGGCAGCCCCTCCTCGCCCCCTCCGCGAACGGCGCGGGCCACGTCGCGCATGGTGGGCCGGATCGAGAGCGGAAACAGCGTTCCCTGGTCCATGTTTCGTGTTTTGTTCGCCCATGGTGCGACGACGTCACGGTACATGTCAAGGGAAGGTTTCAGAGGGTGGTGCGCCGAACCGCGTACGTAGTACGTAGGGCCGAGCTTCAGCTCGGCCCCAGTTTCATCAGGAACGGACCTGCTCGCGCCAGTACGCCGTCAGGTCGTCGAGCGTGCGGGCGAGCGGGACTTCGGGCTGCCAACCGGTGTCGCTGGTCAGCCGCGCGTGCGAGCCAAGGACGAGCGGGATGTCCACCTTCCGCACGCGCTCGGGATCCACGACGACCTTCACGGGCACGCGGGCCCGTGCGACGAGCGCGTCGATCAATTCCCGCACCGACAGCGCTTCGCCGCGGCAGACGTTGTAGGCAAGACCGCGCGTGCCGCGAGCGACGAGCGCGCGGTAGGCGCGCACCATGTCGCGCACGTCGGTGAGGTCGCGTCGTGGGTCGAGATTGCCGACGGCCAGCGTCGGCTCGAGGCGTCCCGTCTCGATGAGCGCAATCTGCTTCGCCAGGCTCGAGGCGACGAACGCGGGTGACTGTCGCGGGCCGATGTGATTGAACGCGCGCGCCACGATGACGTCGAGCCCGTCGTGTTCGGCGGCGCGCAGTGCCACCATCTCCTGCGCCAGCTTGCTCACCGCATAGGCGCCCGAGGGGAGCACTGGCGACGACTCGGTGAGCGGCTCATTCGACGCCGCGTACACCAGCGCCGAGCCAGCCACGATAACGCGCGCGTGGCGGGCGTGGTGACCGACGGCGTTGAGGAGGTTCGACGTCCCGTAGACGTTCACCAGCAGGGTATTGCCGACCTGCGCGGCCGACCGGTTCGACTGCGCATCGCCGGCCAGGTGCAGCACGACGTCGGGGCGATCCTGCGCGATTGCGCGATCGACGTCGACGCCGTTGGTCACGTCCACGAGCCGCCAGGTGACGCCGGGCGGAGATTGCGGAACGGCCGCGCCGGGGCGCGCCCAGCCGATGATCGTCGCGTGCTCGGCTGCGAGCAGGTCGAGCGCATGGCTGCCCGCGAAGCCGGCTGCGCCTGTGACGACGACCCGGCCGAGTGACGCCACGCGGCTAGCGCTCGCGCCCGCCGTACTGCGCCTCGTAGAAGGCCTTGAAAGCGGCGTCTTCTTCCTTGATCGGGCGCCACCACCACTCGTTGGCCTCGTACCAGTCGATAGTGGCGCGCAGGCCGTCAGAGAAGGGCACCGTCGGTGCCCAGCCCACCGCACGCGCCTTCGTGGTGTCGAGCGAGTACCGCCTGTCGTGGCCGGGCCGATCCTTCACCGGCTGCACGAGCGTTCGTGGCCGGCCGACGCCGTCCAGGATGCTGTGCGTCAGATCGACGTTCCGAATCTCGTTGCCCCCGCCGACGTTGTAGGTCTCGCCGCTGACGCCGTGCTCGATCAGCAGCTGCAGAGCGCGGCAGTGGTCGTCCACGTGAAGCCAGTCGCGGACGTTGCCGCCGTCGCCGTAGAGCGGCAACGACAGGCCGTCGATCGCGTTGGTCACGAACAGCGGGATGACCTTCTCGGGAAACTGGTACGGCCCGTAGTTGTTCGACGCGCGCGTGATGATGACCGGCACGCCGTACGTGGCGAAATAGCTGTACGCCAGCCGATCCGCGGCCGCCTTGCTCGCCGAGTACGGGTTCCGCGGCCGCAGCTCGTCGGTCTCGCGGCTCGATCCTTCGGCCACGCTGCCGTAGACCTCGTCGGTCGAGATCTGGACGAACCGCCGCAGGTGGGGCGCCTTGCGCGCCGCTTCGAGCAGCGTGAAGGTGCCAATCACGTCGGTGCGGATGAACTCGCCGGCCGCCGAGATCGACCGGTCGACGTGTGTCTCCGCCGCGAAGTGGACGACGATGTCCGCGCGCTCGACCAGCGGCGCCGAGACCACCTGGTCGCAGATGTCTCCGCGAACGAACGTGTGGCGCGGGTCGTCCATCACGTCGCGCAACGACTCGATGCGGCCCGCGTAAGTCAGCTTGTCGAGCGTCGTGATGCGCCAGTCGCGATGCGCGGCGAGCGCATGGCGCACGAAGTTGCTGCCGATGAACCCGGCGCCGCCGGTCACCAGAACCTGGGTCATGACCTCGTCCCCTGGTCAGTACCGCGTGCCGGTCGCGGTGCCGCCCGTTCCGCCAAAGGAGCCGAAGAGATTCGAGAACGTGCCGATGCCGGCCAGCGTCACCGTGAAGTTGAACCGGCTGTCCTTCGTCACCGGGGCCGTGCTGAGCCCCTGGAAGTTGTAGGACTGGTACTCCACGGCGAACCCGCAGCACTGCGAATTGTAATAGGTCATCATCCGCTGCTGCAGATACCGGTGGTGGAGGATGTCGTAGTTGAAATTGTAGATGCCGCCGATGCGGTTCTTCAGCGCCCGCCACGTGGTTGCGCTGTTCAGGTAGTGATCCAGCCGCGTCGGGTCGTTGAACCCAGGCAGATCCTCGATGAAGCGCCGCTGGCTCCAGCCGGCCGTGGTGTGAAACCAGTCGGAGATGTTCACCGTGCCGTCGGCCGACATCGTGCGGATCGCCATGTACTTCGTGTCGTACTCCGCGCGGAACTGCGCCGTGATCTGGTCGGTCGGCGTCGAGCGTACCAGCAGGGAAATCGGCGACAGGTGGCTGGGCGCGGTGCCGTTGGCCGTCTGGTAGTTCTTGTCGTAGAGCGCCGCGTTCGCGTCGCTGTAGTAGCTCTGGCCGAGCGAGGCCGTCAGCAGCTCCTTGGATCGGCCGCCGCCGCCCGCCTTGCGGAAGAAGCGGTTCGCGATGCCGTAGCTGAGCCGCGTCGACCGCCCGACGATGGTGTCGGTGCCATCGAGCTGCACGTACTTGTTGAAGTCGTCGATGGGCGAGATGCGCTCGATGTTCAGGAACGGCTCGATCGAGTGCTTGAGCTTCTCGGCGTAGCCGCTGCCGGGGCGATTGAAGATGCGGCTGAAGACCGGGCCCGTGATCTGCACCGCCAGGTCGTAGTAGTCGCGGTTGATGGGGTCCTCGAGGTTCAGGCCGGTCCTCGTGTTCCGCTGCTCGGTCCAATACGTCTCGCGGAACGCAGCGGTGGTGGAGATGGTCAGGAACTGCCACTTCGTGAACGGGAAGCGAATTCTTGGAAAGATGTCGAAGCGCGAGAGGCTCTGATCGATCGTGGCCGTCGGTGTCCGCCGCTCGGCCAGCAGGTGCGCGGCCTCGCCGCTCATCGAGAAGTAGATCGGCGATCCGAACAGGGGCTTGTCGGCGCGCTGGAACGTGATACGCGGCGTGCCGCCGCGCAGCGTGGACTGTGTCGTGCCGTAGAAGTACTCGCTGCGATCGTAGCTGCCGTTCAGGCTGAACGTGCCGAGGACGCCGTTCACCGAGCCGTTCATCACGCGCTGGTGATTGGTGGCGACGAAGATGTTCTGGCTGTAGGTCTGCTGAACGCTGATGTTGGAGAAGTAGTCCACACGGCCGCGCGCGCGAAACGACTTGCTGATCCTCTGCGATAGGGCGCCGTTGACCTGGTAGCTCTCGCGGGCGGGGGTCGTCGTTTGCCCGCCGGCGCCGTTGTCGTACTCGGCCTCGTGCTCGTTCAGGTTGTAGAAGCGGATCTGGCCGTCGGACCCCGGCGCCGCGACATACCGGTACTCGGCGCCGAGGCCCTGCCCGGTCTTCGAGAACCAGTCGTAGAGGATCGTCGCGTCCTGACTGCGGTTGATGGCCCAGAAGAAGGCGTTGCTGAGCGTGTGCCCCTTGATCGTGGACGAGCCGTACAGCGGCATCAGGAAGCCGGAGGCGCGGTTCTCCTTGTTGATCGGGTAGTAGAAGATCGGAAAGTAGAGGATCGGCACGGACTTCACCCGGAACAACGAGTTCGTCAGCACGGCGTAGTGCTTCAGGTTCAGCGTCACCGTGCCCGACGTGAGCCGCCACCGGGGCGTCGGCTGCACGCACGTGGTGAAGCCGCCGTGGGTGATGCGGTACTTCTCCTGCGCCACCTTCGAGATCTTCTCGCCGTAGAAGTAGATGTCGGCCTCCTCGGCCCCGAACATCGACTTGTCGCCGGGCCGCTGCTGCTGGCCGTATTGCGCCGACTGCGTGAACTGCGCGGTCTGCGTCGGGCTCCGCGGGCCCCTGCTCCTCTGCATGGTCGACGTGCCGAAGCCGTTGAAGAAGGTGCCCGTGCGCGTGCGCGTGTTGTATTCGAGCCGGTCGGCCGCGATACGGCTGCCGCCGCTCGTGAACACCACGTTGCCCGTGGCGATCATCACGTTGGTGTCCTGGAAGATCTCCACCTGGTCGGCCGACATCGACTCGTTGCCGCAGTCGATCTCCACCTGGCCCGTGAGCTTGATGTGATCCTTCTCGACTTGCTCCAGCTGCCACTGCTTGGTCGCCTTGCAGTTACCCGTCTGCTGTGCGGACGCCGAGCGCGCCATCGCCACGAACAGAGTGGCCAGCATCAGGATCCAGCAGCAGCGAAGAGCAGGACGCATCGTCAACGAATCGAGGCAGGCGGGAAGCGCCGGCAGGCCAGGCACGCGCAACTTCAGGCCACGATACCACGCCGCTTCCGGCACGGGCAACGCGCGATCGCGCCTCACTGAGGCGCGCGTCCGATGCGCGCGAGCACGTCGCCAGCGAGGTAGAGCGATCCGGCCACAGCCGCCACGTTGCCACGCTGCCACGCGAGCTCCAGCGCCCGGCTCACATCGCTTTCGACGATGACCTCAGGTGGATCGGCGAGCGCGTGTGCGACCTCCGCGAGCACGTCAGGATCCGCGGCCCGCCTTCCGGGGGCCTTCGTGAGGATGAGCGGCCGCGCCCACGGCGAAAGTGCGCTGAGCATCGGCAGCAGGGCCTTGTCGGCCATGACGCCGAACACCAGCGGAAGGCCCTCCGGATGCATCATCCGCAGGTAGTCGGCGAGCGCCCGCGCGCCGGACGCGTTGTGCGCTCCATCCACGAGCAGCGAGCGTGTGCCGAGGTTGATCAACTCGAGGCGTGCGGGCCAGCGCGCCTCTGTCAGGCCTAGTACGATCGCCTCGCGCGGCACAGCGACCTCGCGTTCGCCACACGCTTCGAGCGCCAGGACGGCAACCGCGGCATTGTGCGCCTGGTGCTGTCCCCGCAGGCCAAGCACCGCCGGCCCGTACTCGCCGCGGCGCGTACGGATATGCACTTCCACCAGGCCGTCCCCCGCGTGCCGTACCGTGACTTCGGCGGCGTCGTCGGCCAGCGTGAGGGGCGCGCGGGCGCTGGAGGCGGCCCGGCGCACGACGTCGAGCGCCGGCGGCGGCAGATGCCCCGCGACCACCGGGATCCCCGGCTTGACGATTCCCGCCTTCTCGCCGGCAATCGCCTCGAGCGTCGTGCCCAGGTGCGCCTCGTGATCGAAATCGATCGACGTGATCACCGTCACGGCGGGCGCGACGATGTTGGTGGCGTCGTATCGGCCGCCCAGGCCCACCTCGATCACCGCGACATCGACCGCCGCGTCGCGGAAAATCTCGAATGCCGTCGCGGTCGTGATTTCGAAGTAAGTGGGCTGATGATCTGTCGCCATCCCGGCGGCCGCCTCCCGGACCCGCGCGAGTGCCCGGTCGAATGCGGCCGGGTCTACCGACCAGCCGTCGATCGCCGCGCGTTCTTCGACGCGCACAAGATGCGGCGAGGTGTAGCGCCCCACGCGATGTCCCGCCGCCGTCAGCGCGGTGCTCATCATCGCGGCCACGGACCCCTTGCCGTTCGTGCCGGCGATGTGGATGACGGGGTACGCACGCTCGGGACGACCTAGCGCTTCGGCCAGGCGGCCGATCGTCTCCAAACCCAGCTTCATGCCGAACAGCTCGAGGCTGTCGAGCCACTCGCGATCGGTCATGACCGGGGAGTGTGTGCGATCAGGCGGTGGTTTCGGAAACGACGGGCGTGATCGCCGAGACTTCCGGCGTGATGGCCGGCATCATGAAGCCGAGGGCGCGTGAGATGGCCGCCTTGAGCTCGCGGCGATCCACGACGAGGTCCACGAAGCCGTGCTCGAGCAGGAACTCGCTGCGCTGGAAGCCCTCGGGCAGCTTCTGGCGGATCGTCTGCTCGATGACGCGCGGCCCGGCGAACCCGATGAGCGCCTTCGGCTCCGCGATGTTCAGGTCGCCCAGCATCGCGAAGCTCGCCGTGACGCCGCCCGTCGTCGGGTCCGTGAGGATGGAGAGATATGGCAGCCGCGCGCGATCGAGCCGCGCCAGCGCGGCGCTGATCTTGGCCATCTGCATCAGCGACAACGCGCCTTCCATCATGCGGGCGCCGCCGGAGCACGACACGATGACAACCGCGATCCGCTCGGCGAGCGCGCGCTCGATGGCGCGAGTGATCGTCTCGCCCACCACCACGCCCATGCTGCCGCCGATGAAGCCGTACTCCATCGCGCAGACGGCGACCTTGCGGCCGTCGACGAGCCCCGTCGCCGAGACGATCGCATCCCGCTGGCCCGTGGCGGCACGGCCGGCGTCGAGGCGCTGCCGATATGGCTTCGTGTCGGTGAAGTGCAGCGGGTCGATCGAAATCAATTCGCCGTCGTGCTCCTCGTACTCCCCCTCGTCGAACAGCATCTTGAGCCGCTCCACGGCCGAGAGGCGGAAGTGATGGCTGCACTTGGGGCAGACCTGCAGGTTGGTCGCGAGGTCCTTGTTGTACAGGGCCTGGGCGCAAGAGGGGCACTTGACCCACAACCCCTCTGGAATCTTCGACTTATCTGCCTGCGCCTCGATGGGCTTGCGGCTCTTCTTGAACCACGCCATGGAGGGGGAAGCGTACTACAGGCGACGGGCTACGGCTACGGGCTATGAGCGGCGGGCTATGACGCTGCGAGCGGTCAGCTTCCGGCGGCCTGCTGTCCTGCTGCCCTATGTTCTTGGCACGTAGTACCTCGTGCCGCCGGCCATCTCTTCCACCTGCCGCAGCAGATCGTCCACCACTTCGTCGGTGGGCCGCGCGCCGAAGCCGGACGTCTCGACGACCAGCAGCGGGCTGGCGGTGTAGTGAAAGAAGAAGTGCTGGTACGCCTCGTTCAGTTCCTGAAGGTAGGGCCCGTCCGGGACGAAGACGTCCGTCTCGGCGTCGCGGCTCTTCTCCTTCAGCCGGCGGAGCAGCACGTCGGCCGGCGCCTGGAGGTAGATGACGAGATCGGGCGCGGGCACGTCGCGCGCGAGCAGATCGAACAGCCGCTGGTAGATGAACAGCTCGTTGTCGTCGAGGTTCAGGTACGCGTAGATCTTGTCGCGGTCGAACATGTAGTCGCAGATCGTCGCCTGGCTGAACAGATCGGACTGCCTGAGCGCGCTCTGCTGACGGTGCCGCGCGAGCAGGTAGAAGAGCTGGGCCTGAAGGCCCGCGCCCGGCCGATCGGCGTAGAAGTCCGCGAGGAACGGATTCTCGGTGTCTTCGAGGACGAGCGTCGCATCCAGGCGAGCCGCCAGCCGTTCGGCCAGCACCGACTTGCCCACGCCAATCGGGCCCTCGAGAGCGATGTGGCGGACGTCCAACGTGGGCGGAGTATAGCGGTCGGATTCTCCGGCAGGCAAGCCACGGACGGCATGCTATGATGCGCCTCGGCTGCGCAATTCGCGCCTGTCGCGCGGCCCCTGCCATCCGCTCGTGACAATCGACCGCCTGGACATTCGACTGCTGCGGCTGCCGCTGGTGCGCTACTTCGAAACCAGCTTCGCGCGGTCCTACGATCGCATGTTCGTGCTCGTCACCGTGCACGGCGAGGGCGCACAAGGCTGGGGCGAGGCTGTCGCCGAGCACGACCCCTACTACAGCAGCGAGACGACCGAAACCGTCTGGCACATCGTCACGGAGTTTCTCGCGCCGCTCGTGCTGGGTCGCGACTTCGCGCACCCTCGTGATCTCTGGCCTGCGATGGCGCGCGTCCGCGGCCACAACATGGCCAAGGCCGTCATCGAGATGGCTGCGTGGGACCTGCATGCGAAGCAGAACGGCCAGCCGCTCTGGCAGACGCTTGGAGGCCGGCCGAGGCCGATCGCGTCGGGCGTCTCCATCGGCATCCAGGACTCGCTCGACGAGCTCGTCGACCGGGTGACCATCGAGCGCGAGGCGGGCTATCAGCGCATCAAGATCAAGATCAAGCCGGGCTGGGACATCGAGGCCGTCGAACGGCTCCGCGACCGGTTCGGCGCGATCCCGCTGATGGTCGACGCCAACGCCGCCTACACGCTCGAGGCTGCGGCGCACCTCTCCGCGCTCGATCGCTTCGACCTGATGATGATCGAGCAGCCGCTCGACTACGACGATGTGATGGACCACGCGAGACTGCAGCGGCAGTTGCGGACGGCGGTCTGCCTTGACGAATCGATCGTGTCGCCGAGGGTCGCGGCCATGGCCATCGACGCCGGCGCCTGCCGCATCATCAACATCAAGCCGGGCCGCGTCGGCGGGCACGCGGAGTCGATTCGCGTGCACGACATCTGCGCCGGCGCGGGTGTCCCCGTCTGGCACGGCGGCATGCTCGAGTCGGGCATCGGCCGGGCGCACAACCTCCACCTGTCGACGCTCGCCAACTTCCGTCTGCCCGGTGACATCGCCGCGAGCAGGCGCTACTACGCAGAGGACCTGATCGACCCGGCGATCGACGTCCAACCCGATGGCACGGTGCTCCTGCCTGAACACGGTCCGGGCATCGGTGTACACATCGTCGAGGATCGCGTTGCACGCGCGACCTTGCGGCATCTGGAGGTGAGGCCATCGTGAAGCGCAACGTCTCGGCGCTGCTGGCGATGCTCGTTTGCGCGGCGTGCGCATCGAAGCCGCCCGCGGCACCTCCTGAAGTCGCCCCGGCCGCGCCGAGCTTCGAGCAGAAGATGTCGTGGATCCTGCGGCTGGAGGATCAGCGGCAACTGCGCGATCCGGCCAACGCGCCCCCGCCCGCCGGGGACCTGGTCGCATTGCTCAGGGACCCCGAAGGGCGCATCCGGCGCCGTGCCGCGCTCGCCATCGGCCGCGTGCACCTGCCCGCCGGGATCGTACCGCTGGCCAATCTGCTGACGTCCGAGACCGATGAAGAAGTACGGCAGATGGCCGCCTTCGGCCTTGGACTCATCGGACGCCAGGAAGCGACCGGCGTCCTGCGGGACGCGCTTGCCGATCCGTCGCCGATCGTGCGCGGGAGGGCCGCCGAAGCGCTCGGCCTCATCGGCGACACTGCCAGCGCCGACGCCATCGGGACGATGGTGGCAGCTTCCGTCAAGGCCGGCGCCATCACGAACGTCTTTCCCGATGAGAGCGGCTACCCGCTGGCGCCCGAAGTCGAGGCCACCCGGCTCGGGCTCTTCGCGCTGACGCGCCTCAAGGCCTTCGAGCAGCTGGCCGCCGCGGTGCTGGACAGCTCCGGAGCGCCCGTGTCGCAGTGGTGGCCCGTCGCCTACTCGCTTGGCCGAATCAAGGATCCGCGCGCCATTCCAGCGCTTCGACGCCTCGTCAGGGGCAGCAGCGCCTACGGCCGCGGCTTCGCCGCCCGCGGGCTGGGCGCGGTGAAGGACCGCGAGTCCCTCGACCTGCTCCGCACGATGACGGCCGACGTCGGGCACACGCCGGCGCAGGCGGTGGAAGCGATTCGCGCGATGGGTGAGATCGGCGACCCGAACGCCCTTGGTCCGCTCATCGACGTCCTCAAGATTCGCGGCATCCACCCGGGCATCCGCGCGGAAGCGGTCACCGCCATCGGCCAGCTGAAGACACCCGCGAGCGTCGACGTGCTGCTCGAACTGGTGACCGATCCGAGTCCGACCGTGCGCGCTGCCGCATTCGGCGCGCTCGTCAACGCGGATCCCGAGCGATTCATGCTCTCGCTCTCCACCCTCGAGAGCGACAAGCAGTGGAAGGTGCGCGCGGCCATCGCGCGCGCGCTCTCCACCATCCCAGCCGAGTCGTCCGGAGCGCTGCTCGAGTCGATGGCCGACGACAAGGAGCCTCGCGTCGTCCCGGCCGTGCTCGACGCGCTCGCGGAGGTGAAGTCGCCTCAGGCGGGCTCGATCGCGCTCGCCAGGATGAGCGCGGAGGACCCTGTGATCCGTGCGGCCGCCGCCAGGGCGCTCGGCGCGCTGAAGCCCCCCGGCGCCCTGGAAGCGCTGACCCAGGCGGCGCGGTCCGTCGACAAGGACGGGTCGTACGTCGCACGCGCGGCAGCGCTCGCGGGGCTGGTGGAGTTCGGGCGCGACAGCGCACAACCCGTGCTCGTTGCCGCGCTCGCGGACGGAGACTGGGCCGTGCGAGTCCACGCGGCCGACCTGCTTCACAAGCTCGACCCGAGCCGCGACGATGCGGCGACGATCCGGCCGGCGCCGACGCGCTACGACTGGAGCGTGTACGGGTCGCGCGACGTGCAGCTCCCGCAGTACTCCACTCAGCTCTACATCGACACCGACAAGGGCACGATCCAGGTGGAGCTGGCGATGCTCGACGCGCCGCTCGCGGTGCGCTCGATCAGCGAGCTGGCCCGGCGCGGCTACTTCGGCAACGTCGCAATCCACCGGGTCGTGCCCGATTTCGTCGTTCAGGACGGCGATCCGCGCGGCGATGGGGAAGGCGGCCCCGGCTTCACGCTGCGCGACGAGCTCAGCGAGCGTCCCTACCTGCGCGGCACCGTCGGCATGGCGCTCGACTGGCCCGATACGGGCGGCAGCCAGTTCTTCATCACGCTCTCACCGCAGCCGCATCTCGACGCGAAGTACTCCGTGATTGGCGAAGTCGTGGCGGGTATGGACGTGGCCGATCGGCTCGCCGAAGGCGACGTGATTCGCGGCGTGCGTGTGTGGGACGGGAAGCAATAAAAAAGGGGCTCACGAGGAGCCCCTTTGGTCTTGCGGAACGGCTGAAAGCGCTTAGCGCTTCTTGGCAGCCTTCTTGGCCTTCTTGGCTTTCTTTGCCATCGCTCTGATCCCCCCTTCCCGGTTTTAGGGTGCGCGTCAGACCGCACCGCGGTCGGTCTCGATTTCTAGCCGCCTGGCCCACAATCGCCTGGCCGCGGTGTCTTCCGCCTCGCGTCCACCTGACGTGCCCGCCGGCGCGTGGTGGAGAAAAATCGGTGAGGCCATGTCGTACGAAAGTGGCCTGAAAGAAGTAGGGGGTGACCAGGTGGGTCACCCCCGCGCGGCAAGATGCTTACCGCTTCTTCGCAGCCTTTTTCTTGGCCGCCTTCTTTGCCTTCTTCGCCATTCTTCCTCCTAAGTGAGGGTGCCTCGACTCGGGCCTCGCAAACAGTGCGTTACTACCGGTGGCCTGAGCGATTCACCTTCATACAAGATGTAGATTATGGATGAGAAAAAAGGGATGTCAAGCACAAACTTTCTCACAGTGTCAAGACTTGACACCAGATCGCAGCGATCGCGCGTTGATGATGTTCATGCTCGCAACGACGCGCGCATCCATTCGCGCGCCGTACTGCGATGTGTCGGTCCAACGTGTGTCGATCTGTAGATGCGAGGCCCGATTGGCTACTTCGCGCCGAGGCGATCGAGCGCGCGCCGGCACTCGCGCTGCAGCCGCGAGTCGGCCGCGAACACGTGCGTCGCGGAGCGGTAGCGTGCGCGCGCGGTCTGCAGATCGCCGCGTGCTTCGAACACCTCGGCGCTCCACGCGTAGGCGGCCGCGAGCGCGATCGGTGAGGCCCCGGGGCGGGCCGCGATGATCGCGTCGTAGGCCCGGAGCGCCGACGTGGCGTCGTCGCGCGCCTGCTGGATCCGTGCGCGGCGCACCCTGATCACCTGGTCGCGCGGGGCGAGCGAGGCGGCCTGCCCCAGCGCGGCATCGGCCTCGTCCAGCGCGCCTCGTTCGAATGCGCGCCAGCCGACGAGACTGGTGCGATAGGCCTCTCCCATCGCGAGGTCGGGTGTGGCGCGAAGGCCGGCGCGCGCCTTGTCGGCGATGCCGTCTGGATCGCCGGGAGGGACGTCAGCGATCGCGGCCTTGTAGGCGTCCACGGCGGCCTGCCGCTGTCCCAGCCGATCCAGCAGCGTGCCACGCAGCCACCGGGCACGCGCCCTTGCGCCGAACGGCCGGGCCGGCGCCATCGCGATGACCTTGTCCAGTTCGGCGATGCCGCGATCGGTTTCCTCGAGCGCGTTCAACTGCACTGCCGCGCCCGTGCGGCCGGCGGCTTCCGAGAGCACCGGATCGCCGGTTCGCGCGGCGCCCTCCGCCAGCGCCTGCCACACGCCGAGGCTGGCGCCGGCGTCGTGGAAGTACTCATCCTCGATTTCGCCGGCGCGCATCGCCAGGTGAGGGTTGGCGGGGTATCGGTGCCGCAGACCGTTGAGCAGCTCGAGGGCACGCTTCGGCTCGTTCTCGTACCACAAGTAGATCCAGTGGAGCTGGTAGTCGGCCTCGCCGCGCAGCAGTGTGCCGCGCTCGTGGACGGTCTCCATGTCCTTCAACCCCTGCACCCGATCGCCGCCGGGCAGCAGCAGGAGGAAGCGCAGGAACTTGGCGGCCGCGGGCGCGATGTCTGCGTAGTACTTGTAGAGTCCGATCCCGAACCGCGCATCGTCCATCTGCGGGTCCAGCTCGAGCGCGCGCTCGAGGGATTCCTTGATGCGCTTGCCGTCACGCGCGGCCGACAGCCGATCGCCGCGCTGCACGCGGAACGAGACGCGCGCACCATACGCCGCGCCGAGGAAGAACCACGCGTCGGCGCGCTGCGGCTCGCGCGTGGTCCAGGCTTCGGCGCCCGCGATGGCCGCGTCCACCGTCGTGCGGAACGTCTGATCGTAGGCGGTGTCGTTGGGGTTCTGCAGGATGCGCCACCACTGGGCACTGGCCTGCAGCACCCGGCAGGCTTCCGCCGGTGCGGGCGCACATGCGCGAAGCGCTTGATCGGCCTGCTCGAACCGCGTGTCGAGGATCAGCTCGTAGGCCGGCGCGAGCTGCGCGATCGAGGAGGTGCTGGCGCCATCGACGCGCGGATAACCGGAGGAGACGAGCCCGAGCGTCGCCAGCAGCACGGCGGCGCCTGGCCGCAGCCGCCGGAGACGCGCGGAGGTCACAGGACGCTCGTCTTGAGCCGCTGCTTCTCGCCGTGACGCTCGATGGCCAGCTTGATCAAGCGATCGAGCAGGGCCGGGTAGTCGACGCCGGTGGCTCCCCACAGCTGGGAGAACATGCTGATGGTGGTGAAGCCGGGGATGGTGTTCACCTCGTTGACGTAGAGGCGGTCCGAGTCGCGCGAGAGCAGGAAGTCGACGCGCGCCATGCCGGCGCACTCGACCGCGCGGAACGCTTCCACCGCCAGGCGCCGTACCTCCGCCGCCTGCGGCTCGTCGAGCGCCGCCGGGATGTGCGGGGTGGAGCCGCCGTTCAGGTATTTCGCCTCGTAGTCGTAGAACTCGTGGCCAGGGGCCGGCACGATCTCGCCGGCGACCGACGCCTGCGGGTCGTCGTTGCCGAGGACGCCGACCTCTATTTCCCGCGCATTCGGCACGGCCTCTTCCACGACAACCTTGCGATCGAACTCGAAAGCCAGATCCATCGCCGCCGTCAGGCCGGTGCGGGTCTTCGCCTTTGAGATTCCGACGCTGGATCCGAGGTTGGCCGGCTTGACGAACACCGGATAGCCGAGCGTCGCGATGCGATCCAGCTCCGCCTCCCGGTTCGCCTGCCAGTCATGACTGTGTACCACGCGGTACCCGGAAATCGGCAGGCCGCGGGCCGCGAAGGCGAGCTTCATGAACGCCTTGTCCATTCCGACCGCCGACGCCAAAACCCCGGCCCCGACGTAGGGCACGTTGGCCAGCTCGAGCAGGCCCTGCACTGTGCCGTCCTCGCCGAACGGCCCGTGCAGCACGGGAAAAACGACGTCGAGGCCGAGGCCGGTCACCCGGGCGCCCTCGTCGCCGTCGGTGCGGCGGCGGCTGATCGTGAGGATGGTGTCCTCGGACGGGTAGGCGACCATGTGCGCCTCCTTGCCCGGCCGGACGGTGTGCGCCGATGCCAGCCGCCCCTGCTCGATCACCTCCGACGCGGCCAGGGCCGTCGGCGGCCGATCGGGCAGGCCCCAGCGGCCGTCCTTCTCGATGCGGATTGCGACGGGCTCGTAACGCGAGCGATTGAGGTGCTTGAAGACCGCGGCGGCCGAGGCGATAGACACCTCGTGTTCGCCCGACCGGCCACCGTAGATGACGCCGACGCGGAGCTTCTTCACCCGGACGACCCGCTTGGGCGCCGGCTCTGAAGGGAAAAGCCCGGCCGACGCCGTACTAATATAGCCTAGCGGTCTCAGGCCAAACGTAGCTGGCAGCTGCCGGCTATCCGCTGGCAGCTCGTTCGCTGCCCGCTGTCCGCTGCCCGCTGCCTGCTGTCCGCTACACGTACTTATGCGCTTCGATCTCGTCGCCACCGACGGCGCGGCGCGCCGCGGGCGGCTGCACACCGCTCACGGGATCATCGACACGCCGGTCTTCATGCCGGTGGGGACACAGGGGGCGGTCAAGGCGCTCACGCATCGGCAGTTGATCGACGCCGGCGCGCAGATCATCCTGGGCAACACGTATCACCTGCATCTGCGGCCCGGCGAAGGGCTCGTCGCGCGGCGCGGGGGGCTGCATCGCTTCATCGGCTGGGACCGGGCGATCCTCACCGACAGCGGGGGGTACCAGGTGTTCAGCCTCTCGGCGCGCCGCAAGATCAGCGAGGCAGGCGCCCACTTCAAGTCGCACCTCGACGGCAGCGCCCGTTTCCTCTCCCCTGAAAGCGCCGTCGACGTCCAGGCCGCGCTCGGCGCCGACATCGCGATGGTGCTCGACGAGTGCCTGGCCTGGCCGTCGAGCGAGGCTGAGGTCCGCTCCTCGATGGACCTCACATTGCGATGGGCTCGGCGCGCGCGCACACGGATGCTCGCGCTCCGCGAAGGCCGCCCGTCACACGGGCCGGACGGTCAGGCGCTGGATCCGGTGCCGCTCATCACGCCGACGCAGGCTCAGTTCGGCATCATCCAGGGCGGCACTTATCCGTCGCTCCGCACGGCCTCGACTGGCGGCACGATCGACATCGGGTTCGATGCCTACGCGATCGGCGGCCTGAGCGTCGGTGAGCCGCCCGATGTCATGTACGCCATGGTCGAGCACACGGCGCCCCTGCTGCCCGCCGACCGTCCCCGCTATCTGATGGGCGTCGGCACGCCGGCGGACCTGGTCGAGGCCGTCGCGCGCGGCATCGACATGTTCGATTGCGTGCTCCCGACGCGCAACGCCAGGAACGGCCAGCTGTTCACGCGGACGGGCAAAATCAACATCCGGAACGCCCGGTACGCGGAAGACGAGGCGCCCGTGGACGATGCCTGCAAGTGCTACACCTGCCGCACTTTTTCACGCGCGTATCTTCGTCATCTCCATGTGTCCGGAGAGATGACAGCCTCCACCCTGAACAGCCTGCACAACGTCCAGTTCTACCTTGACACCATGGAGGCGATCAGGGAGGCTATTAGTTTCGGTCGCTTCGAAGGATTCAGACAGGATTTCCACCGGTCCTGCGACCGCCTTGCGCTCGATACATGACCCCGACGTTCGCGTTCGCGCACGACCTTGTCGTGGCTTTCACCGCGCCTCCTGACGGGGGTGCGGTCAGCCCGTGGGTCCAGCTCATTCCGTTTGCCCTCGTCCTCGGCATCTTCTACTTCATCATCCTCCTGCCCATGCGCCGGAAGCAGAAGAAGGTGGACGAGTTCATCGGCAGCCTGAAGGTCGGTGACAAGGTCGTCACGACCGGCGGGCTGTACGGCAGCATCACCCGCGTCGGCGACGCATCCGTGCAGCTGCAGATCGCCGACAAGGTCCGCGTCGAGATCTCACGCTCCGCGATCGCCGGCTATCAGGGTCAGGCGCCGGTTGCCGCGCCCGAGGGCGCGGCCCAGTAGGGCGCGCCGCAGGAATCATGAACAAGAACCTCCGCTGGAAACTCATCGCGATCCTCGCGGTGATTGTCATTTGTGCGTGGGCGATCTACCCGCCCAGCCAGAAAATTCGGCTTGGCCTCGACCTCAAGGGCGGCGTCCACCTCGTGCTGCAGGTCCAGACCGACGATGCGCTGCGGCTCGAGACGGAGACCGAGATGGTCCGGCTGCGCGACGACCTGGTGAAGGGCGGCGTGTCGGGCGCGATCGCCGAATCGGTGGGCCCCGCCGAGTTCCGGATCAACGGCGTACCGCCCGACAAGGACGCGCAGGTGCGTGCGGCGGCGACGGCTGTCGAGGCCACCTACAACCGTGAGTCCGGCCTGAACGGTTCCTACACGTTCCGGATGAAGCCGAACATCGCCAACCAGATGCGGAACGAGACGGTCGACCAGGCCATCCGGACCATCGAGCGCCGCGTCAACGATCTGGGCGTTGCCGAGCCGATCGTCGCGCGGCAGGGCGCGCTCGATCAGATCATCGTGCAGCTGCCCGGCGTCAGCGACGTCACGCGCGCGAAGGAAATCATCCGTTCGACGTCGCTGCTCGAGCTGAAGGAAGTCGTCCAGGGGCCGGTGAGCTCCGAGGATCAGCTGAAGGTCAATGGTGTCGTTCCGCCCGACGCCGAGATTCTGCCCGGCGTCGCCGGCCGCGGCACCGAGGCCGGTTCGGTCGTCTACTACCTGGTGCGCAAGATTCCCGTGGTCAGCGGCCGTGACCTGCGCAACGCGGGGCCCAGCCTCGACGAGAACAACCGGCCCGCGGTGAAGTTCTCGCTGAAGCCTGACGGCGCCACCAAGTTCGGCTCCTGGACCGGCGCGAACATCGGCAAGTACCTGGCGATCGTGCTCGACCACCGCGTCGTGTCCGCACCGGTGATCGAAGGCCGGATCAACGACGAGGGCCGCATTGCCGGCAACTTCACGCAGCAGGAAGTGCAGGACCTGTCGCTGACGCTGCGGTCGGGCGCGCTGCCGGCCTCGCTGACGTATCTCGAGGAGCGCACCGTCGGCCCCTCGCTCGGCGCCGACTCGATTCGCGCGGGCATCCTGGCCTCGGTCGTCGGTCTCGTGCTCGTCGTGCTCTTCATGCTCGGCTTCTACAAGCTGTCGGGCATCAACGCGATTGTCGCCATGACGGTGAACCTGCTGGTGCTGATGGCGCTGATGGTCTACTTCCACGCGACCATGACGCTGCCCGGCATCGCGGGCTTCATCCTGACGATCGGCATGGGCGTCGACAGCAACGTGCTCATCTTCGAGCGCATCAAGGAGGAGCTGCTGGCCTCCAAGGGCGTGAAGACGGCCATCGAGGCGGGCTTCGACCGCGTGTTCTACACGATCCTCGATACGCACGTCGCCTCGCTGATCGCAGCTGCGTTCCTGTTCCAGTTCGGCACGGGCCCGATCCGCGGCTTCGCGACGACGCTCTCGATCGGCCTGCTGACCAACGTCTTCACCTCGGTCTTCGTCTCGAAGACGATCTTCGAGCTGGTGCTCGGCCGCAGCCGGGCCACCCGGCTCAGCATCTAGGGGACCGAGAGGGCACTCATGCAGATCCTCCACAACACGAACTACGACTTCATCCGCTGGCGCTGGCACGCGCTCATCTTCTCGTCGGCGATCATCATCGGCGGGCTCATCTTCGCCCTGGCCCGCGGCGGCGTGCCGCTCGGCATCGACTTCTCGGGCGGCACGATGGTGGTGCTCCAGTTCGATCAGGCGGTGCACGAGGATCAGGTCCGCAAGGCGCTCGACGTGCTGCCCGGTGACAAGGTCGTCCAGAAGTACGGCGACGATGCGGCGCATCAGATCCTGATCCGGCTGCCGCAGGTGACCAACGCGGAGCATGGGTTCAGCCTCGAAGAGGGCGCCAGGGGCGCCGTCGACGCCATCCAGAAGGCGGGGCTCCCGCACTTCAAGGTCATCGGCACGCAGGTGGTGGGGCCGATCATCGGCGCCGACCTGCAGCAGAAGGGCATCTACGCGACGCTGTTCTCGATCCTGGGCCTGACGGTCTACATCGCGTTCCGCTTCCGCTTCATCTTCGCCGTCGGCGCGATCATCGCGACGTTCCACGACATATTCATCGTGTTCACGATGCTCGCCTTCTTCAACTACGAGCTGTCGCTGAACATCGTGGCCGCGGTGCTGACGATCATCGGCTACTCGGTGAACGACACCATCGTCATCTTCGACCGCGTCCGCGAGAACGCGCGGCTTCTCCGCCGTGAGCCGCTCGACAAGGTCGTGAACCTGAGCGTCAACCAGACGCTGGGCCGAACGGTCATCACCTCGGGCGTCACGTTCCTCTCGGTTGTCGCGCTGTATCTCTTCGGCGGTGAAGTGCTGCGAGGGTTCGCCTTCGCGATGATCGTGGGGATCATCAGCGGCACGTACTCCACGGTATTCATCGCGGCGACCATCGCCATCATCCTCAGCGGCCGCAAGGCCTCGGCCGGCCGCGCGGCCGTGCCCGTCGAGGAAGCCGTCGAGCGGCCCCGCAAGGGCGGCCGCAACGTGCGGGTGTCGTAAGCCAGGCGAGCCGGCGCCGTGCTGCTCCTCCACGCGGCGCTGCTCGGCATGGTCCAGGGACTCACCGAGTTCCTGCCCGTGTCGAGCTCAGCCCACCTGATTCTCGCGAGAGCCTTCTTCGGCTGGGACGCCGAGCAGTTCGGCCGTCCCTTCGACGTGGCCTGCCACGTCGGCACGCTGGCCGCCATCCTCGTCTATTTCCGGCGCGACCTCATCGCCATGGCGATGGCGCTGCCGCGGGCGATTCCACCTGTAACGGATCGGACCGCGCGCCTGCTCTGGCTGATCGTCGTCGGCACGATCCCGCTGGTGCCGATCGGGCTCGCGCTGGCGGACCTCGAGGAGACGCTCCGCACGCCAAAGGTGATCGTCGTGACGCTGGCGGTGGTGGGCGTCGCGATGCTCGTTGCCGATCGGCTTGGACGCCGGCAGCGGAAGGCCGAGGATCTCACGTGGGGCGAAGCGTTCTCGCTGGGCGTCGCGCAGTCGCTGGCGCTGATACCGGGCGTGTCGCGGTCGGGCGCGACCATCACGACGGGCCTGGCCTTCGGTCTCGAGCGAGGTTCCGCCGCGCGTTTCTCGTTCCTGCTGGGCGTGCCGGCGATGTTCGCGGCCGCTGCGCACGAAGGGCACCGGATGCTCGGCGTGCCGATGGACGCCGTCACGAAGCAGGTGTTCCTCGTCGGCATGGCGACGTCGGCCGTGGTGGGCTACGCGACGGTCACGTATTTCCTGCGGTATCTCGTCGGGCACGGCCTGGCCGTGTTCGCGTGGTACCGTATCGCGCTCGCCGCCGTCACGCTGGTCTGGCTGTTCCTGTGAGGCCCGGGCGAGCCCTGTCGTGATTCACTGGCTTCGGCGGCGGTTCATCGCCGGCTTCTTCGTGGCCGTCCCGGTAGTCGCCAGCGTGCTGGCGCTCATCTGGATCTTCAGGCTGGTGGACGGCTTCACGGCGCCCATCTACGCGCGCCTGCTCGGGCGCGACGTGCCCGGCCTGGGGCTGATCACGACGGCGGTCGCCGTCCTGCTCGTCGGGGTCGTTGCCACCAACGTCATCGGCCGGAGGCTGCTGCAGCGCGTGGAGCACTGGCTGATGCTCGTGCCCGTGTTCCGCACGGTGTACGCGCCGGTGAAGCAGCTTGTGCTCGCCTTCTCGCCCGACAACGAGTACGGCTTCAAGCAGGTGGTGTTCATCGCGGACGCGCGAGGCGGCTACACCATGGGGTTTCTCACGCGCGAGTTCACGCTTCACACCGACGCCGGCGCGCAGTCCCTCGTGTCCGTCTACGTCCCGACCAATCACCTGTACCTGGGCGACGTCCACGTCGTCGCGCGGGAGCGCGTAATCTATCCCGATCTGAGCGTCGAAGAGGGGGTCCGCATCTTCCTCACGGGCGGCATGGCGTACCCCGGGCGCCTGGAGGGCAAAGGGCAGAATTCAGGGTCAGACGCTGTTAACCGGCATCGCTCGCCTTGACAGCGTCTGACCCCACAAGGCCCTGCTATAATCGACCGTTTGTGGCTGGTCGCCGGGACCCGCCAAAGGGAAGCCCGGACGTGGGCCGAACTTCAATTCGGTAGGGCCGAACTTCAGTTCGGCCGGGGAAGGACCCATGAGAGTGACTGTGACCCGATGGATGTTCGCCGCGCTCGTGCTCGGCGCAATGGCATTCACCGTGACGCCACTGGCCGCAGCGCAGCCCGATGCGCCCGGACACCACGCCGGCGGCGAAGCGAACCTGGTGCTGCCCGACCTGAGCACAGTGAGCTTCCTCGGCACCGACGGTCACACGCTGCTGCTCGCCGGCCTCGTGGTCTGTGCGCTCGGGCTCGCCTTCGGCCTCGTGATCTACTCGCAGCTCAAGAACATGGTGGTGCACGAGTCGATGCGGGAGATCTCGGAGCTGATCTACGAGACCTGCAAGACCTACCTCTTGCAGCAGGGCAAGTTCCTGCTGATCCTCGAGCTGTTCATCGGCGTCATCATCGCCGCGTACTTCGGGCTCCTGCAGCACTTCTCGGCCCTGAAGGTCGCCATCATCCTGGGCTTCAGCCTGGTCGGCATCGCCGGCAGCTACGGCGTCGCGTGGTTCGGCATCCGCGTGAACACCTTCGCCAACTCCCGGACCGCCTTCGCCAGCCTGCGCGGCAAGCCCTATCCCTGCTACGCGATCCCGCTCAAGGCCGGCATGAGCATCGGCATGATGCTCATCAGCGTCGAGCTGCTGCTGATGCTCTTCATCCTGCTGTTCGTCCCCGGCGACTACGCGGGCCCCTGCTTCATCGGCTTCGCCATTGGCGAATCGCTCGGCGCGGCCGCCCTGCGCATCGCCGGCGGCATCTTCACGAAGATCGCCGACATCGGGTCGGACCTGATGAAGATCGTCTTCAAGATCAAGGAAGACGATGCGCGGAACCCCGGCGTCATCGCGGACTGCACGGGCGACAACGCGGGCGATTCGGTCGGCCCCTCTGCCGACGGCTTCGAGACCTACGGCGTCACGGGCGTCGCGCTGATCTCGTTCATCCTGCTGGCTGTCAGCAGCCCCACCACGCAGGTCCAGCTGCTGGTCTGGATCTTCATGATGCGCATCGTCATGGTGGTGGCCTCCGGCGTGTCGTACCTCGCCAACGAGGCCCTGACAAAGGCGCAGTACGCCAACGCCGACCACATGGATTACGAGGCGCCGCTGACGCGCCTCGTCTGGCTCACCTCGTTTGTCTCGATCGCGCTGACCTACGCTGCGTCGTACCTGCTGATACCCACGCTCGGTGACGGGTCGCTGTGGTGGAAGCTGTCCAGTGTCATCACGTGCGGCACGCTGGCGGGCGCCGTCATCCCCGAGCTGGTGAAGGTGTTCACCTCCACCAATTCCGCGCACGTGCGCGAGGTCGTGATCTCGTCGGAAGAAGGCGGCGCGTCGCTGAACATCCTCTCCGGGTTCGTCGCCGGCAACTTCTCCGCCTACTGGCTCGGGATGAGCATCATGGTGCTCATGGCCGGGGCCTATCTGATCAGCAATTTCGGCTTCGCCGATCTGGGCATGATGGCGCCGGCCGTCTTCGCGTTCGGCCTGGTGGCGTTCGGCTTCCTGGGCATGGGCCCCGTGACGATCGCCGTGGACTCCTACGGCCCCGTCACCGACAACGCGCAGTCTGTCTACGAGCTTTCCACGATCGAGCAGATTCCCGGCATTGCGGCCGAACTGAAGAAGAACTTCGGCTTCGACGTGAACTTCGAGCGTGCCAAGGAGAACCTCGAGGAAAACGACGGCGCCGGCAACACCTTCAAGGCGACTGCCAAGCCGGTCCTCATCGGCACGGCCGTCGTCGGTGCGACGACGATGATCTTCTCGATCATCGTGGCGCTGACCCAGGGGTTGAAGCCGGAGCTGGTGGCGAAGCTCTCGCTGCTGCACCCGCCGTTCCTGCTCGGCCTGATCACCGGCGGCGCGATGATCTACTGGTTCACCGGCGCTTCCACGCAGGCCGTGACGACCGGCGCGTACCGCGCGGTGGAGTTCATCAAGGCGAACATTCACCTGGAGAGCGCGACGAAGGCGTCGGTCGCCGACAGCAAGAAGGTGGTGGAGATCTGCACGCAGTACGCGCAGAAGGGGATGTTCAACATTTTCCTGGGCGTGTTCTTCGGCACGCTCGCGTTTGCCTTCGCGGAGCCGTTCTTCTTCATCGGCTACCTGGTCTCGATAGCGCTGTTCGGCCTCTACCAGGCGATCTTCATGGCCAACGCGGGCGGCGCGTGGGACAACGCGAAGAAGATCGTCGAGACGGAGTTGAAGATGAAGGGCTCGCCGCTGCACGACGCGACCGTTGTCGGCGATACGGTTGGCGATCCGTTCAAGGACACGTCGTCGGTCGCGATGAACCCGGTGATCAAGTTCACGACGCTGTTCGGGCTGCTGGCGGTGGAGCTCGCCGTGAGCCTGTCGGAGCAGCAGGGGAGCGGCTTCACGCAGACGCTGGCGCTGATCTTCTTCGCCGTGTCGGCGACCTTCGTCTGGCGGTCGTTCTACGCGATGCGGATTCAGCGGGACGGAGCGCGGGCGTAACCGGTTGACGTTGTTGACTTCCCGGAGATCTGGTCGCTAGAATGCCGGGGTTTTCGCCTGTGCGCGCCACGTGGCCGGGATGCTGCCGTGGCCGGGCCGACTTTCCCAGGTCAGCCGGGCCTTTGGGCAGCAGAATTGGTGTCTCCGGCTCGACTGTGGCGGTATGGGTCGCCTGAAACCCCGAGGCTTCGGTGCGGCGCCCGATCGCGGGCGTAACCGTCCATCAGTGGGGGGCAACAATCCGCTGTGGAGCCATTTGCCGGCAGGTGGTGTCTAAGCCGGTACGACGCGGAAGGCCTTGCGTGCCTTCCGCCGCCGCTCGCTCGCAGGCGCCGGGGCGCTGACGGAGGGCGGGCGTGAAACGGTCCGAAGGAGGAGACGTTCGTGCCACGTGAACTGTTCGGCGATGTCGTCGATCCGTCGATCAAGGTGGGCGGCCAGAAGTGGTACACGGTCCCGCTCTCCATCCTTGTGCACACGGCGCTCATCCTGGCCGTCATCATCATTCCCCTCATGGCGGCCGACGCGCTGCCTGAGGTGCCGTCGATGATGGCGTTCGTGGCCGCTCCGCCGCCACCACCGCCGCCACCACCACCGCCGCCGCCCCCGGCGGCAGCCGCTCCGACCCCACCGGCCAACGTGAACCCGGCGGCGGCCCCGGTTGAGGCGCCCAAGGAAATCAAGCGCGAAGCGAGCATCGACGCCGGCTTTGAAGGCATGGCTGGCGGCGTCGAAGGCGGCGTGGCCGGCGGTGTCGTCGGCGGCGTCGTCGGCGGTCTGCCGGAGGCGCCGCCCCCGCCCCCGCCCCCAGCCGCCCCGGTCCGCGTCGGTGGGAACATCCGTCCGCCGACCAAGACCCGCCACGTTGCCCCCGTCTATCCCCCGATTGCCCAGTCGGCGCGCGTTCAGGGCATCGTGATCATCGAGGCCACGATTGGCCCGAACGGCAAGGTCCAGGAGGCCAAGGTCCTGCGGTCGATCCCGCTGCTCGACCAGGCGGCGCTCGACGCCGTCAAACAATGGGAGTTCACTCCGACGCTCCTCAACGGTGTGCCCGTGCCCGTCATCATGACCGTCACGGTCCAGTTCACCCTGCAATAGCGCCGGTCACCCAGTCGCACGCGTCTTACTACTTGCGGAGGATTGAGCGATGAATCTGATTGAAATGTGGGGCACGATGACATGGGTGGCCAAAGGCGTCGCCTTCATCCTGTTCTTCATGTCCATGTGGTCCTTCGGTGTCGCCATCGAGCGCATCTACACCTTCACGCAGGCGCGCAATCAGTCGAAAGCCTACGCGCCCCAGGTGGCCAAGCACCTCAAGGACGGCCGGCTGAAGGACGCCATCGCGCTGTCGGGCTCCAAGAACTTCCGCTACAGCCACCTGGCGAAGGTGGTACTGGCCGGGTTGCAGGAGTACCAGTTCCAGCAGGAAGCCGGCGGCGGACTCAGCCGTGAGGATCTCGTCGACAGCGTGCGCCGGTCGATCCAGCGCGCCACGGCCCTGACGCAGTCAGACCTCAAGAAGGGCGTCAACACGCTCGCGACAATCGGCACGACGGCACCGTTCGTCGGGCTGCTCGGCACGGTCGTCGGCGTCATCAACGCGTTCAACGGCATCGCGGCGACCGGCTCGGGCGGTATCGGCGCCGTGTCCGCCGGTATCTCGGAAGCCCTCGTCGAGACCGCGCTCGGTCTGGTCGTGGCCATCCCGGCGGTCTGGTTCTACAACTACCTGACGGGCCGGCTGGACTACTTCAACGTCGAGATGGACAACTCATCGTCGGAGCTGGTGGACTACTTCATCAAGAAGACGGCCTAGCGCGCGGTGTGGCGGCGGGGCCTCAGCCCCGCACGCTGCTGGTAGAGGGAGATCACGGCCATGGCAATGAACCTCGGCGGCAAGGGCGGGGTCAAATCCGACATCAACGTGACGCCGCTCGTCGACGTCATGCTGGTGCTGCTCATCATCATGATGATCATCGCCCCGATGCTGCAGAAGGGCATCGACGTGAAGCTGCCGACCGCATCGAACACGGTCGACAAGCCCGAGACGCAGGACCAGACGGTGGTGGCGGTCAACGCCGCCGGCCAGCTGTTCCTCGACCAGGTCGAGGTGCCGGAAGCGGACCTCGCGCGCCGCGTCAGCGAAAAGCTGGAAAGCAAGAAGGCCAAGATCGTCCTGATCAAGGCTGACGAAGACGCGCCCTACGGCCGCGTGATGGTGGCCATGGACACGCTGCGCAAGGCACAGGTCGAGGACATGGGCCTGGTCACCGAGCGCAAGATCAAGCCCGGGCAGACGGGAGGCAACTGATGAAACACGCCCACAAGCACTTCGGGGCGGAAGACGTCATCGTCGGCGAGAAGCCGCACGTGACGGCGGACATGAACGTCACGCCGCTCATCGACGTGTTGCTCGTGCTGCTGGTGATCTTCATGGCTGCCCTGCCGCTGACGCAGAAGGGCCTTGATATCAACCTGCCGGCCCAGGCCGAATCCAAGCCCGACACCGCCCAGGACCAGATCGTCCTCGAGTTCACCGCTGACCGCCACATTTCCGTCAACAAGCAGGACACGTCGATGGCGGGCCTCGAGGAGAAGCTGCGCACCATCTTCGAGCAGCGCAAGGACAAGATGATGTTCATCGCCGGCGCGCCAACGCTGCGCTACGGTGAAATCGTCGCGGTGATCGACGCCGCCAAGGGCGCGGGTGTCGAGAAGGTCGGGATCATCACCGAGGGTATGAAGAAGGAAGCGGCGGGGACGAAGAGCGATTAGCCGGGCGAGCAGGCCCAGCACGGCCTAGCAAGGGCTAGCTGGAAATGAAAACGGCCACCCGCCGCAAGGCGTGGTGGCCGTTTGTGTTTGGACCCCGGCTCGCCGGCCAGGCTTTGCTCGCCCTGTTTGGCCTGCTGGCTCGCCCGAGCTAGTCCCCCGCCCCCTGTGTCTTGCTCTTCTGCAGCGCCTTGGCGCGGTCGCGCAGGGCATCGGCTTCCTTCAGCAGATCGGCCTGGCGCTTGCGGTCCTTCTCCATGATGGCCTCGAGCCTGAGCAGCAGGCCCTTGTAGACGATGGCCTCCATGTAGTCAGGCTTGATGGAGATGGCCTTGTCGACGGCTTCCATGCCGGAGTTGATGTACTCGTGCCTCGTGGCGTCGTTGAGGCTTTTGTCGCGGAAGGTCTTGTCCCAGTAGTAGACGGCGATGGTGTAGTAGCCCTCGGGATTGTGCGGATCCTGTGACGCCCGCTGGTTCAGCGCTTCCATCGTCTTGTCGAAGCGTCCCTGGCGGTTGTAGAAGGCCGCGATCTGCATGTAGACGGCGCTGTCCTTCGGATGGGCATCGCGCGCCTTGAGCAGCGCCGCTTCCGCCTGCTCGTAGTTGCCGGCGTCCTCGTAGATCTTGGCGAGGCCGAAGTAGTTGGCTGTGTCTGACGGGTCCATCTCGATCATCTTCTGCACGATCGGCTCGGCCTGAGACGGATCGTTCAACTTGTCCGGACCGTAAGAGTTCAACAGATACTCGAATGACAGCTTCCGGAGCTTGGGCTCGGTGATCTTCTCGGTCGCCAGCTTGTAGTACTCCACGGCCTTCGTCAGGTTGGCGTCGTTCTCGGGCTGCCCCTTCTTCGCCACCTTGTACAGGTTGTCGTAGCTGTTGCCCAGATAGAAGTAGGCGGGGGACAGCTCCGGGTTGTTCTTCAGCGCCTCCTGGTACTTCTCGATGGCCTTCTTGTAGTCCGACGCCTGGTAGGCCGCGTTGGCGTCCTTCCAGGCCATCTGGCCCTTAAGCATGCCGAGCTTGCTGCAGGAGGACGCGCCGAGACCGGCAATCGCGAGTACGACGGCCAGCAGCACTGTCCTGGAATGCGTTCGCATTCGATGCCCCCAAACCTTCCGATGATGAGTGTGCCGACCACGAGTGTGCCGACACTCGGCGGGCCTTCGGCACTAGCCGAAACCCGGCCAGTATATTGAACGCCAAAAACCACCGTCAAGCCGTGGTTCCGGGCCGCCTGTTATGATGGCGGAACCGGGGTCTACTGAACGACTTAGACACCGTTTCACATGATTCGATTCGAGGATCTGCTCGAGAAGGTCCGGGCCTACAACCCGGACGCCGATCTCGAACTGCTCCGGAAGGCCTACGTCTTTTCGGCCTACGAGCACAAGGGACAGGTCCGCCATTCGGGCGAGCCCTACATGGTCCACCCGCTCGAGGTGGCCGATTTCCTGGCCGACCTCAAGCTGGACGTCGTGGCCGTCGCCTCGGGCCTCCTCCACGACGTTGTGGAGGACACGCTCACCACCATCGAGCGCATCACGGAGCTGTTCGGCCCCGAGGTGGCGCACGTCGTGGAGGGCGTCACCAAGATCAGCACCATCCCGTTCTCGTCGAGCGAGGAGCGGCAGGCCGAGAACTTCCGGAAGATGCTGCTGGCGATGGTGGATGACATCCGGGTCATCCTCGTCAAGCTGGCCGACCGGCTGCACAACATGCGGACGCTCCACCACCTGCCCGAGGAGCGCCGCGTCAAGATCGCCCAGGAGACGCTCGACATCTACGCGCCGATCGCCAACCGGCTCGGCATGAGCAAGGTCAAGAACGAGCTCGAGGAGCTGTGCTTCAAGTACCTCGAGCCGCGCGCGTACGAGTCGCTGCGAGGCCGCGTCGAGGCCAGGCGCCGGACGGCCGAAGGGCTGATCGACGAGCTGAAGCCGACCATTGCGGCGAAGCTGGCCGAGGCGCAGGTCCCGTACATGGTGATCGACGGCCGCATCAAGCGCCTCTACAGCATCTGGCAGAAGCTGGGACGCCAGAAGATCGACCTGGACCAGGTCTACGACTTCGTCGCCCTGCGCATCATCACTCACTCGGTGAAGGACTGCTACGCGACGCTCGGCATCATCCACAACACCTGGTCACCGGTGCCGGGCCGCATCAAGGACTTCATCGCGATGCCGCGGCCCAACGGCTACCAGTCGCTCCACACGTCCGTCATCAGCGAGCGCGGCACGCCCTTCGAAGTGCAGATTCGCACCGAGGAGATGCACCAGCAAGCCGAGGAGGGCATCGCGGCGCACTGGAAGTACAAGGAAGGCCGCGTCGGCGATCAGCGCGACGAGCGGTACTTCCAGTGGATGCGGCAGCTGCTCGAATGGCAGCAGGAGGTCCGGGACCCGCAGGAGTTCATCCACAACCTGAAGATCGACCTCTATCCCGAGGAGGTCTACATCTTCACGCCCCGGGGCGAGGTGAAGGCGCTGCCGCGCGGCGCGACGCCGGTGGACTTCGCATACGCCATTCACACCGACGTCGGCCACCGCTGTGTTGGCGCACGCGTGAACGGCAAGATGGTGCCCCTCCGCTCCCGCCTCAAGAACGGCGACATCGTCGAGATCATCACGCAGGCCGGGCACGCGCCGAGTCGCGACTGGCTGAACTACGCCGTCACGTCGAGGGCACGGCAGAAGATCCGCCACTTTGTGCAGCTCGAGGAGAAGGCGCGCAGCATCGAACTGGGCCGGAAGCTGTTCGAGAAGGACGCGCGCCGGTTCAACCTGAACCCGAAGACGCTCGTCGAGACGGAGATCTTCCGCAAGTTCGCCGAGGAGTACGGCGCGGGCAAGGCCGACGAGGTGATGGCCGCGATTGGCTACGGCCGCCTCGCGCCGCGGACGGTGCTCGCCAAGCTGGTGCCTGCCGATCAACTGCGGGAGAAGGCGCCGGACAACCGCGTCGTCTCGGTCGTCAAGCGGGTGCTCGGGCCGGGCGAGGATCGCATCAAGGTCAATGGCGTCGACGACCTGCTCGTCTACCGCGCGCGGTGCTGCAATCCGATTCGCGGCGAGAAGATCGTCGGCTACATCAGCCGCGGCAAGGGTGTCGCTGTCCACTCGGCGAACTGTCCCAACGTCGTCAACCTGCTGTACGACCCAGAGCGGCGAATCGGCGTCGAGTGGGAGAAGAGCGATGAGCAGGCCGCCCGCTACACCGTTCGGCTGACGATGCAGGTGGAGGATCGCAAAGGGATCCTCGCCGACGTCAGTGCGAAGGTGGCCGACATCAACACCAACATCACCAGCGTCGAAGCGACCACCGACGAAGACCGCCGCGGCCAGATCAAGATGACGGTCCAGATCAGCGACTTGAAGCACCTCGAGAAAGTGATGAAGTCGTTGAAGTCAGTCGAGGGCGTATTGGGGGTTGAAAGAGCCGCACGATAGTGCGAGGTTGCGAGTGCCCAGTGCCAAGTGAAATGAGAAAAACGCTCTCTCGCCGGAACTTTCTCGCCTCCGCGACCGCTGCCGTTCCCCTGGGCATGATGGGCTCGCAACTTGCGCCGGCTGCCGCTGCACCAGCGCCGTCCGCGTCCGACGCCTCCGCATCGGACCGGATCGTGGACGTGCACCTTCACTTCGACGAGAAGATTCCTACGTTTCTCGACGACTTCCTGCGCGTCTCGGACAAGTTGCACCTGACGGCGTGCATGCTGACGCCTTTCGAGCACCGCAAGGTGGTCGCCGACGCTGCCCGCAAGTACCCCACGCAAATCCTGCCGTTCGGATTCGTTGAGCTCGATGCCCCGGACGTGGCGCAGCAGGTGAGAGCACTGCACGATCTGGGGTACCGCGGCCTTGGCGAGCTGGAGTTTCCGGGGAAGCCGTTCATCGATCGCTCGTACGATCCTGTTTACGAGCTGGCCAACGACTATTCGTGGATCGTGCTGTTCCACACCGGCATCGTGCTGCGCCAGGTGTTCGACAGGCCCGAGGACATCTCGTCGGGTCGCATGCGCCCCGTGCACCTCGAAGAGATCGCGCGGCGGTTTCCGCGGCTGACGGTGCTCGGCGCACACTGCGGGAACCCGGAGTACGAGTGGGCCGCCGAGGTCTCACGCTGGAACCCCAATGTCTTCTTCGATCTGAGCGGATCGACCCTGCAGAAGATGCGGGGACGCCTGAACCACTTTCAGGACGTCTTCTGGTGGACCGGCGTCGGGCAGGACACCGCGACGCCCAACAACGACCCCAGCGCGTTCATCAAGCTGGTGTTCGGCTCCGACACGGAGCTGGAAAGAATCGAAACCGTGGTCGGCATGTACCGGGCGCTCTTCGACGCCTGCGACGTGCCGCAATCCACGCGACGAATGATCCTGGGCGGAACGATGTCGCAGTTCCTGAAACTGCCGGCCTGAGGCTCCGGCGGGCTTGTCGTACGTAGGGCCGACCTTCAACTCGGCCAACAGCGCCAGCGGTTTTTGGGGAGCCTACAACAGCGCGACGACTTCGATTTCGATGCGGGCGTTTCTTGGCAGACCGGCGGCGGCAACGGTGGATCGGGCGGGAGCTGGCGATGCGAAGAACGTGGCGTACACCTCGTTCATCGCCGCGAAGTCGTTCATGTCGGCCAGGAACACCGTCGTCTTGACGACGCGATCGAGGCTCGTGCCGGCGGCCTGGAGGATGGCGGTGATGTTGGCGAAGACCTGACGCGTCTGGGCGGCGATATCGCCGTCGACGAGCGAGCCGGTCGCCGGGTCGAGCGGAATCTGACCGGAGCAGAAGAGGAGCGACCCGGCCCGGATGGCCTGCGAGTAGGGCCCGATGGCTTTCGGGGCCCGGTCGGTCGCGACTGCCTCCCGCACGACGGGCGGAACTAGGCGGCCTTGACGACTTTGCCCGACCGCAGGCAACGGGTGCAGACGCGCACGCGGCGCACTCCGCCGTTCACCATGGCCCGCACGGTCTGCAGGTTGGGTTCGAACCGGCGAGGCCGCACGTTGTGGGCGTGGCTGATGGTGCGGCCCACCACGGGGCCCTTGTCGCAAACTTCGCAGCGCTTGGCCATGACGTTCCTTCGCTCTCCCGGCGCGGGCCGTGCCCGCGAGACAAACACTTGATTATAGCAAATCAGGGAATGATGAGCGACCCTGGGCCGCGGTCGCCAGGGGCGTCATTCGCAGGCTGTTCGCCCGAGGGCTTGAGAATCCGGCGGGCCAGCTCGATGAAGCCCGCCCTGGAATCCCCGGCGAGCGGCCCCACTCTGCGCGCGGCTTCCGCAAGGGCGTCGAATGCTTTCGCGGCGTCGCGCTCGAGCGGCGTGCGCGCACCCTGCAGTTGCGAAGTCACTTCCTCGTAGGCCTTACGGAAGGCGGCGGCGAGATCCTGCGCCGGCAGCGACTGTGGACGCTGCTCGTAGATCACGCCGCGCGATGCGCTCTCGAGCGAGCGCGCGAGGCTCGACGCGGCATCGGCGACGTCGCTGTCGACCAGTGGCCTCAACGGATCCGACGGCTGCCGTGCGACGATCGACTGGAACAGGAAGAAGAACCTCGACTGGCGATCGGTCAACTCCGCGAGCGCAGGCGTCAACAGCAGCACGTCCTGCTCGTGCTGTCGCCGCGTGACGGCCGCTGGGTGCTGTCGCGACGTGGCGAGGTACCCGCAGTCCGACGGGCATCGGATCTCGACGAGCCGCTTCGTTGCGCAGCAGACGGCGCAGATCCTTTGTCCCAGCGCCGGGCAGTGGCGCTTGGCGGGACGCGAGCTGCATAGAGGGCAACGCATGCGAAGCCCTTGATTCTAGCCCGGAGGAATGGCCGAAAACCGTCAGTCTGCGCTGACCACGATTTGCACCTGGAGCCAGAAGTCCCTATAATCCCGGCAAAACTTGGAAAAACGACCGGAACGACAGTTGCACTGATCCTCGACAGGCACCAGTGGCGCTCGGCCGAAGGCGCATCTTCCGGGAGGCGTGAATGGCGGACGGGCTTCTGAGCAACGAGTCGGCCATCGAGTTCTTCAAGCACGAGGTCGAGGACGCGATGGCACGCCAGCACCTCAAGACTTCTGATTGGACCTCGTACTACGTCGTCAATCTGCTGGCGACGTTCGTCGCCGTCGACCGCCGGCCACCAGCGTCCCTGGACGAGGAGGCGCTGGGCGTGCGGCTGGCGCGCGCACTGCAGGCCGAAGGGAGCGCACAACGCGAAGCGCTGCGCCGCGTCGGCGATCACTCGCTGTTCCTCGTGGGTTTCTTTTCCGACAGCCTGTCGAATCGCCTCGTGGATGTGGACTACTACATCTCGCTCGGCGGATCGGCCTACGGACACCTCGCCAACCGCGACGAGGAGGCATTTGCGGACGTGTTCGGGGAGATGGCCGAGAAGTTCGTGCCGCTCGTGGACGTGCTCGCCGACATCAGCGACCGCGCGGCAATCGGCACCAATCGCGACCTGCTTCGGCTCTACGACCGCTGGGTCCGGACCGGCAGTCCGCGCCACGGTAACTTGCTTACGGAAATGGGAATAATGCCGAGCTTGGCTGCGCCAGCCCGTCCACAATGAGGTGGGCAATCCTTACACGGTATTCTGGCAGGGCAGTCGGAAATCCGTGCTATAATCCCCGCCTGCGGTTTCGGGTGGCGCAATCGCCACGGCTCCTCGGACGTTCCGCCTCTCTGTAGTTGTCCTCTACAGTTGACACCAGGCAAGCCGTACGGGGTGACGAACCGGATCCGCGCGGGCGGCGTCTAAGACAATGACCGGCGCCGCTCCAGTGACTGACGACAGGCTCGGGCGGCTCGCAACGTGCTCATTATCAGAATGTTGCGCGGGTGCCGAGATCGCGCTGGAGACGGCAGGCGGGCGTAGCGAAATCGATACGCGCGAGGGCAGCCTCTCTGGAATCGGGTCTCCCCGATCATCATCCGCAGGTCGTAGCAGTAAAGCTCTAGCAGGCGCTGCCATTCTGGCAGCAGCTTTGCAAGAGTCGGCGGCATCATACATAACGTTCGTGAGCGTGGAAGGGAGCGCGGGGCACCATGAAGAAGACGACGAAGACCACAACAGCGATCCGCAGTCGCCGGTACGAGGACCTCAAGAAGATCCTCGAGGACCGTCGGCGTGAAATCCTCAGCGAAGTGCAGGGCAAGATCCGCGGTGTCCGCGCCGAGACCAATCAGACCAAGATGAACGAGGTGTTCGACGCCGGCGAGAGCTCCGAGGCCGACATCCAGGAGGACATCGAGTTCGCCCTGATCCAGATGAAGGCCGAGACGCTCAACAAGATCAACGAGGCGCTGGGCCGGCTGGAGGAAGGCCTCTACGGCAACTGCTTCGAGTGCGGCGAGGAGATCGCCGAGGCGAGGCTGCGCGCGCTGCCCTTCGCGGTGCGGTGCAAGGACTGTGAAGAGGCCCGTGAAGTGGCTGCCGAGCGCGAGCGCATCTGGCAGTCGCGCCGCGGTGGGGCCTCGCTTTTCATGGACATGTCCAGCTAGACTGAGCCCGCTTCCGGCTACAGGCTCCGCCGGGCGGGGAGCCTGTCGCACAAGCTCCCTTCCCAGCGGTGTTTCCATAAACAGCCTGGCGAAGGCGAACGAGGGTCAGGTTCCTGACGTCGCCGTATGTGCGACACGGCACCTGGCCCTTTTCGTTTCTTCGCCATTCGTTCCGGAGGGATCGCCATGAGCGATCACACCGACGAGACCCCCGAGATCGCGACGTCCGAGATTGTGACGTCCGAGGTCGGGCCCGAGACCAGCGACGAGCGGCCCGCGCCGATTCCCGCAGAGCTGCCGGTACTGCCGCTCCGCGACACGGTCCTCTTTCCGAATTCGTTCATGCCGCTGGCCGTCGCCAGGGAGAGCTCGGTGCGCCTCATCGACGAGGCCATCGCCGGCGGCAAGCTGATTGGCGTGTTCGCGCAGCGCGATCCGGCGCTCGATGAACCGATCCAGGCCGATCTCTACGAGGTCGGCACGGCGACGCACATCCACAAGATGTTCCGGCTGCCCGACGGCAGCCTGCGGCTAATCGTCCAGGGCCTGTCGCGCATCCGCCTCGACGAGATCGTCGCGGTGAAGCCGTACCTGCGCGCGGCCGTGTCGGCCGTGAACGACAACCTCAAGGACGAGGATGGCCTCGAGATCGACGCGCTGCTCAGGAACATCAAGAGCAACTTCCAGAAGGTCGTGTCGCTGTCGCCGCTGCTCTCCGACGACCTGCAGACGCTCGCGATGAACATCGAGGAGCCGGCGCGTCTGGCCGACTTCATCGCCTCGAGCCTGAGCACGATCAGCACCGCCACCAAGCAGGAGGTGCTGGAAACGCTCGACATCCGCGCGCGGATGGACAGCCTGAACCGGATCCTCATCAAGGAGCTCGAGGTCCTGGAGCTCGGCTCGAAGATCCAGTCGCAGGTGCAGTCGGAAGTGGGCCGCAACCAGCGCGAGTACTTCCTTCGCGAGCAGCTCAAGGCGATCCAGAAGGAGCTCGGCGAAGACGACGACCAGCAGAAGGAGATCGCCGAGCTGCGCGAGAAGATCGACGCGGCCGGCATGCCCGAGGCCGTCCTGAAGGAGGCCAACCGCGAGCTGGATCGGCTGTCGCGGATGCCTGTGGCCGCGGCCGAGTACACCGTGTCGCGCACGTATCTCGATTGGCTCATCGCGCTGCCGTGGAACGCCCGCACGGACGAGGTGATCGACCTGGCCAGGACCAAGCGCACCCTCGACCACGATCACTCGGGACTCGACAAGGCGAAGGACCGCATCCTCGAGTACCTCGCGGTGCGGAAGCTGAATCCAGAGATGAAAGGCCCGATTCTCTGCTTCGTCGGCCCTCCGGGCGTGGGGAAGACGTCGATGGCGAAGTCCATTGCCACATCGCTTGGCCGGAAGTTCGTTCGCGTGTCGCTGGGCGGCATGCGCGACGAAGCCGAGATCCGCGGCCATCGCCGGACCTATATCGGCGCCCTGCCGGGCCAGGTCATCCAGGGCCTGCGCCGCGCCGAATCGAAGAACCCGGTATTCATCCTGGACGAGATCGACAAGCTGGGGTCCGATTTCCGCGGCGATCCAAGCTCCGCGCTCCTCGAGGTGCTCGACCCGGAGCAGAACGATACGTTCCGCGATCACTACCTGGACGTGCCGTTCGATCTCTCCGAGGTGCTGTTCATCACGACGGCCAACGTGATGGACCCGATTCCGCCGGCGCTCCGCGATCGCATGGAAGTGCTCGAGTTGCCTGGCTACACCGAGGAGGAGAAGCTCCTGATCGCGCGCGAGCACCTCGTGGACAAGCAGGTGAAGAACCACGGGCTCAGCGCGGAGTCGGTCACGTTCACCGACGACGCGCTGAGGGCGGTGATTCGCGGCTACACGCGTGAGGCGGGCGTCCGGAACCTCGAGCGCGAGATCGGCGCCCTCTGCCGGAAGGCGGCGCGCCGGCGGGCCGAGGGCAACGAGGAGCCGCTCACGATCACGCGTGAAGTGGTCGTCGATATGCTGGGCGCACCACGCTTCCTCGACGAGGAGATGGAAGAGCGCACGAAGAAGCCGGGCGTCGCCATCGGCCTCGCCTGGACGCCGGCCGGCGGCGACGTGCTGTTCATCGAGGCGTCGCGCATGACCGGTGGCGGTGCCCTGACTCTTACGGGCTCGCTCGGCGACGTGATGAAGGAGTCCGCGCGCGCGGCGCTGTCGTGGACGCGTGCCAACGCGAAGGACCTGGGCATCGATCCCGACTTCTACAAGAGCGCGGAGATCCACCTCCACGTTCCGTCCGGCGCGATCCCCAAGGACGGGCCGTCCGCTGGGGTGACGATGGCGACGGCGCTCATCTCGGAGCTGACGGGCCGGCCGGTGCGCGGCGACATCGCGATGACCGGAGAGATCACGCTGTCCGGGAGGGTGCTGCCGGTTGGCGGCATCAAGGAGAAGGTCCTCGCGGCGCGCCGCGTCGGCATTCGCGAGGTCATCCTGCCGAAGCAGAACGAGAAGAACGTGAACGAAGATCTCAGTCCGGAGCTCCGGAGCGAGCTCACCGTGCATTTCGTCACGGCGGTGGAGGAAGTGCTGGCGCTCGCGCTGACGCCTCCCGTTCCTGCGGCCGCACCGGCACCCCCGCCGGAACTGCAGGTCACGCGCTAGTTCCTGAGCGACGCGATCCACACGTCACCCTCGGTTGCGGTCTCCGAGTAGGTGATCCACTTGTTGTCGTGTGAAACGCCGACGCTGCGGCCGATGATGCTGCCGCCGACCGGAATCAACAGGCGGCCGGCGCCTGTGCCTGCATCAATCAGCGCGACGCCGTCCGATCGGCGGACGATCAGGTGCCGGCCGTCGGCGAGCCAGATCGGCATTATCCACGTGCTACTGTGCGCCAGCTCGCCCGGGACTGGTGTAAATCGCTTGCTCGCGAAGTCGTAGATTGTCACGACTGCCGTCGACCCATTGACGACGATGCCTGCAAGCCGGCCGCCGTTTGAGGACCACGACATGGGCTGAAACTGCTCGGTTCGACTGATTGCCGGCTGCGGCGGATACGCAGATGCCGGCCGACCTCCGACGCTCAGGATGTGCCACGTCTGAAACCCGAAGGCAATCGTCTTTCCGTCAGGCGCCCAGATGGGAAAGCCGGCAATACCGGCGCCTTGCGTGAGCGGGGCCAGCGCGCTCCCATCGGGGCGTATCGTCCAGAGATCGTAGATGCCGGACCGATCCGAATAGAACGCGATGCGCGACCCATCTGGCGCCCACAGGGGCCCGCGGTCCCGGAACGGGTCATCGGTCAGACGCCGGTACTCAGCGCCATCCACACGCGCGACGAACAAATCCTCCTGTGGTCCCGCCGACGTGAACGCGACCCACTCGCCGTCGGGCGAGAGCTCGTGATCGCGGATTGGCCGACTGCCTTTGACGATTGGCACAGCTGGGCCCGTGACAGCCTTTGCAGCATCGAACGGGACCCTGAACAGCGTGGACCGGTAGTCCAGGCTGGCGAAGGCGAGGCGTGTGCCGTCGCGCGAGAACGACAGAAAGCCGCTCCAGGCCGTTGGCGCCGTGACCGGTTCCGGATCTTCCAGCACGCGGCCCGATCGCTCGTCGATGGCGACCCTCCAGAGATTCAGGATCCCGCCGCGGGTGCTCGAGAAATACAGGGACCTTCCGTCAGGCGCCCACGTGGGACTCCAATCGAGCGCCGGGTCGTTGGTCACTGGAACGCCGTCGCGTCCGGCTTCCGAGCCGTCTGCCGCGACGGTCCAGATGTCGCGCTGCCCACTCTCTCCGCGGACGCCCCAGTACGCGATGCGAGACCCGTGCGGCGACCAGGCGGGTTGAAACGCTTTTTCCCTGGTGGGCAGCGCCCGCACCCGTCCGGATTGCACGTCCACAACCGAGAGCCCGGAGATGAAGCTGGAGATGTTCGCAGGGTTCTTGAACGCGGCAGGCGACACCACGATTGCCGTCCCGTCTGGTGACCAGCTCGGCGAAAAACCGGTGTCTGTCAGGCGTGTGACCGACTCGCCCGATGCCGTCATGAGAAAGATGCCCCCGCCTTCGCGGCTCGAGCGAAACGCGATGCGCTCGCCGTCAGGCGAAAACGCAGGACTTTGGTCGTCTCCCTTGGAAGCGGGGGCGAGCCGGACCGGATTCCTGTTTCCGACGCGGAGCACGTACAGCCCATCCCCCGCGTCATCGGTCTTCGAATACACCACGGACTTGCCGTCCGGGCTGAGCGACGGCGTACTCTCAACCCCGGGCTGATCCGTGACTTGCTCGAACGAAAGGACGCGAGGCGCTGCGGGGCCGTGTTCGGGCCGTCCTGTGGTGTAACGTCCAGCCAGAAACAACGCGATACCACCCATTGCGACCGCGCTGGCGGTCGCGACTCGGAAGATACGTGATACCTGCCGGGACGTTGACGCACCGTCGGAGAATGCGCGTTCCCCGGATGACGCGCCAAGCAACGACCTCAGCGCGAAGGACAGATCCCGCGCAGACTGGAACCTGTCGTCCGGCTGCTTCTCAAGGCAGTGATCGATGACGCGCTCGAGCGCGGTCGGCACGGTTTCGCGCACCGAGCTGAGAGGTGCTGGGTCATCACGGAGTACGGCCGTCATCGTCTCGGCGGTGGTCGCGCGCTCGAAAGCCCGCCGCCCTGCGACCATCTCATAGAGGACGACGCCGAGTCCGAAGATGTCGGTGCGATGGTCCACGGCGCCGCCCCGCACCTGTTCCGGCGCCATGTAGCCCGCCGTCCCCATCACCATACCGGGCTCCGTCACTCGCTCGGTCCTGACGTCCTTGCTGTCGCTTCCCGTCAGCACCTGCCTCGCGAGGCCGAAGTCGAGAATCTTGATGTGTCCGTCGCGCGTGACGAAGAGGTTCTCTGGTTTCAGGTCGCGATGGACGATTCCCCTGGCATGGGCCGCGCCCAGGCCGTCGGCGATCTGGCGGCCATAGTCCATGGCTCTCTTCGCGGGGAGCGGACCTGTCTCGAGCGCCTGCCGCAGCGTCTGCCCGTCGAGCAGCTCCATTACGGCAAACTGCAGCCCGTCGGCATGGCCAAGATCGAAGATGGCGAGGATGTTCGGATGGGACAGCGCCGCGACCGCCCTGGCCTCACGCTCGAAGCGAGCGAGGGCGTCGGGATCGGACGCCATTCGCGCCGGCAGGACCTTGATCGCGACGTCGCGGTTCAGCTTCGCGTCGTGAGCCTTGAACACCTCGCCCATGCCGCCGGCGCCGATCGGCGCGACGACCTCGTACGGACCGAGAACGGTTCCTGGGACCAGTGTCACGAAGTGACGGCATTATAGGCCCAGGCATGAGACCTGCCCGGTGCTCTTCGGCGGCGAGCTAGCGCCAGATCAGGAACGGGTCCAATGCCGTGCCTTGCCACCAGTGCTTCTCCGGCCCCAGCTTGAACACGGCGAAATGCAGATGCGGCGTATTGGGCGGCGCGTTGCCGGTGGTGCCCACGTACCCGATCACCTGGCGTCGATGCACGTGCTGGCCTTCACGTATGTCGGCGTAGTGATCCAGATGCGCGTAGTAGTAGCAATACACGCCGGTGGGATCGAACATGTAGATCGTGAGGCCTCCGCGCTGGCTGGTGAAGAGCTTCTCCACGGTCCCGTCCTCGACCGCGAGCGCCCGTGTGCCAAGAGGCGCCAGGATGTCGAGCGCCTCGTGCTGTCCCTGGCTTCGCGGCTGGTGGAACGTGGACACCAGCATGATCGCGCTGACGCCCTCCACCGGAATCAGCAGGCGACGCCGTCGCAGCTCGATGATGTCCCCGTCGTCCACCAGCGTCGATGGCGGCGGCGTCGGATCACGGACGACGTCCGCAAGGCGCGGTGCCGCGAGGGTCGATTCGCCGGCGGCGGATCGATGATCGGACGCCATCTTCTCGGCGACAAGGATCCCCGCGGCCAGCACCCATGGCGCCGCCCGGCCAATCAACGGGCGTCGTCGGTCAACAGCGGTCATCTCAATGTCACGGGCGTGCCTTCCTCGATGAGAGAGGCCAGACGCACCGCGTCCCAGTTGGTCATCCGTACGCAGCCATGCGATTGCGAATGGCCGATCTGGGAAGGTTCCGGCGTGCCGTGCAGCCCGAAGTGCTCTTTGTCGATCTGGATCCAGACCAGACCGACCGGGTTGTTCGGGCCCGCGGCAATCCTGGCCTTCGCATGACTCGGTTCGGCATCCCAGAACAAATCCGGGTTGTAGTTGAAGATCGGCAGCTCGAACACCGCGGTCACCTTCCAGTCACCAATCGGCAGAGGATCCCGCGCGCTTCCCACCGTGACAGGTGCATACATCAGCACGCGGCCGCCGGCGTCGCGCACGATGATGGCGCCGCTTCCCTTCGTGAGCTCGATCGACGTGCCGTGCGGGGCGCCCTCGGCGCTCCTGCTGCGCTGGCCCTGCTGCGTGGGCAGCCGCAGTGGCTCGACGGCGGGGACCATGAGGGTGCTCTCCGCGGTCATCTGGACGTGCGGATTGAGCCGGGTCAGGAGCGCCGGGCGCACGTGAAAGCGCTCGGCCAGCTCCTCGAGTGCCGACACATACCCGAGGGCCGGCAGTGTCTGCTGCTGCATCAAGTCGTTCGGAATGTGGTCCAGGAAAGGGCCCTCCACATCGGCGTCCGTGATGGTGTACTTCACGAGCGGCTCCCCGTACGGCGGACCGAGCGCTTCGACAGTTTCTGGATCGAGCGCGGCGCCTCTGCTGCGAATTCCTCTCGCCTCGCGAAACGCGGCGAGCGCGCGGGTGGTGAGAGCGCCCATGCCGGCGTCGATCTCGCCGGGCGAGAAGCCTGCGCGATCCAGCGCCACCTGGAGCGCCAGAGCGCGGCGAGCGGCTACTGAAAGCTCGGCGTTAGCCGGCGGAGGCGTGGTCGCGGCAGCAAACGCGGGTAAGAGGAAGGTTCCCGCGAGAATCGCGAATACCAGAGCTGGCCGGCGCCTGGTGACGGAAGGAGTTGCCATGCATTGGCACCCTTCAAGAAGCGTTCCTACTACCTGAGCAGCCAGAGTCCAGCGACAGTCTTCAAATCGGCGATTTCGCCGCGCTGGATCATCTCAGCGGTGTGCTCAGGTGTGAAGCGCCCGACCTCGATCGACTCGTCCTCGTCCTGGCGGACCTCGGCATCGCCGGGGCCAGGCGATCGGAGCCCCGTGGCGCGGTAGAACGTCATCACTTCCGTGCAGAACCCGGGCGTCGGGTAGAGCGTCAGCAGCCGCTCGAGTCTACCGGGGATCAATCCCAGCTCCTCCTGGCACTCGCGGCGCGCGGCCTCGTCCGGATCCTCGCCGACTTCGAGGCTCCCCGCGGGCAGCTCCCACAGGAACCGGCCCGCCGCGTGCCGGTACTGCCGCACGAGCAGCAACCGCCCATCGTCGTCCATGGGCACGAGCACGACCGAGCCGTCGTGCCGGACGATCTCGAGATCCGCTTCGCGCCCATGCGGCAGGCGCACGCGATCGACGGCGACGTCGAAGATGCGGCCCTCGTAGACGAGTCGGCTGGAGAGGACGGCAGCGGGCTGGCTCATTGGCCTACTGTAACAGCCGCCGCGCATCGCAACTTTGTGCGGCGGGCCGTGCAACGTCCCGGTGGCAGGTTCCGTCAAATCTCTCACAGACGAGGTCTGCCTTGAGACATGTGTTGAGCGAGCTGCGATACGTCCTCCGTCAACTGCGGCAATCGCCGGTCTTCACGGCCTCTGCCGTGCTCACGATTGGCCTCGGCATCGGAGGCACGACTGCCATCTTCACCCTCATCCACGCGGTGATGCTGCGGTCGCTGCCGGTGAGTGATCCTGTCCTCCTGTACCGCATAGGCGACGGCAACGACTGCTGCGTGGAAGGCGGACCGCAGGAACGCTGGGGGATGTATTCCTACCCGCTGTTCGAGCGGCTGAAGGCCGAAGCGCCGGAGTTCGAGGAAATGGCCGCCTTCCAGGCGGGCGGGGGCCGGCTCAGCGTCCGGCGCGGCGGGACCAGCGATGCCGCCAAGCCGTTGCGCGTAGAGTTCGTGACCGGCAACTACTTCTCGACGCTCGGCGTCCGTGCGTTCGCAGGCCGCGCGTTCAGTGCTGCCGACGACACGGCGGCGGCCGCGCCGGTTGGCGTGCTGAGCCATCGGGTGTGGCAGGAGGAATACGGCGCCGATCCGTCGGTCGTCGGCGCGACGTTCCTCGCGCAGGGCAATCCGGTCACGATCGTCGGCATCGCGCCCGCGGGATTCTTCGGCGAAACGCTGCGCGGCGATCCGCCCGACCTCTGGCTGCCGCTGAACCAGGAGCCCGTCATCGACGGCGACGGCGCGCTGCTGCACCAGTCGGTGTCGGCGTGGCTTCGCGTCATCGGCCGCCTCCGGCCCGGCGCCTCCGTGGAGGGCGTTGCGCCCCGGTTGACGGGCCTGCTTCGCAACTGGATGGAGCACGACTCCGGCTATCCCTCCAACTGGATGCCGGACGTGATCAAGATGCTGCCGAAGCAGGTGATCAACATCGTGCCCGCCGGCGCGGGCGTCGGCGAGATGAAGGAGGAGTACGGACGCAGCCTGCAGATCCTGCTGGCGGTCTGCGGCCTGGTCCTGCTGATCGCCTGCGCGAACGTCGCGAACCTGCTGCTGGCGCGCGCCGCGGCACGACGCGGTCAGATCGCGCTGCGGCTGGCGATCGGAGCGAGCCGCTGGCAGATCGTGTCGCAGGCGCTCGTCGAGAGCCTCGTGCTGGCGATCGCCGGCGGCATCGCCGGCCTGCTCGTCGCGATGGCCGCCGCGCGGCTGCTGCTCTCCCTGGCGTTTCAGGGGGCGCACTCGGTACCGATCAGCACGCGCCCATCGCTCGCCGTGCTTGGTTTCGCCTTCGGCCTGGCTGTCGTGACCGGCGTCTTGTTCGGCGCGGCGCCGGCATGGTTCGCCACGCGCACCGACCCAGTTGACAGCCTTCGAGGGTCCGGCCGAAGCACGCGCGATCACTCGTCGCTCGCCCGCAATGCGCTGCTCGTGGCCCAGGCCACGCTCTCGGTCGTATTGGTGGCGGGGGCGACGATGCTGGGCCGGAGCCTCAACCGGCTGGAAGCCCAGAATTTCGGGTACGAAGTCGACGGCCGTGTCGTCGTGGCACTGAACAGCGCGCCGGCGACCTACACGGCGCCGATGCTGACGTCGATGTATCGCCGGCTCGAGGCACGGCTCAACCAATTGCCGGGCGTCACCGGATCGGGGCTCGCCCTCTACAACCCGCTGACCGACAACTGGGGCGAGCTGGTGTTCGTCGCGGGCCACCCGCCTCCACGAATGAGCGAGGACGGCGGGGCGTCCTGGGATCGCGTCAGCGCGCACTACCTGCAGAATTTCGGCGTCAGCGTCCTGCACGGCCGCGCGTTCACCGAGGCCGACAACGAGACGTCCGGGCTGGTGGCCGTCGTGAACGAGGCGTTCGTGAAGCGCTTCTTCAAGACCAGCGAGGATCCGCTCGAGCAGCACTTTGGCCTCGACTATCCCGAGAACGCGGGCACGTTCCGCATCGTCGGAGTCGTGCGCGATGCGAAGTTCGCCGGCTGGGGGCTGAGTAAGCCGGCCAGGCCGATGTTCTACGTGCCGCTCGCCCAGACCGTCGACTACCAGATGGATCTGATGAAGCGCATCGAGCTGCAATCGCACTTCATCGGCGGGATGATGCTCGTGACGAACGCGCCGACCGGCTCGCTCGAGCCCGTGCTCAGGAAGGCGCTAGCCGAAGTGGATCAGAACCTGACGATCGCCAGCGTCAGGACCATGCGTGAGCAAGTGGCGCGCTCGTTCGACCAGGAACGTGCGGTCGCCAGCCTGGCCGGACTCTTCGGCATCGTCGCGCTCGTGCTGGCGGCGGTGGGACTGTACGGCGTGACGGCGTATACCGTTGCGCAGCGTACCGGCGAGATCGGCATCCGGATGGCCCTCGGCGCCGATCGCCTCAGGGTGGTGGGGCTCGTGCTGCGCTCCGCGTTCCGCCGCGTCCTGCTCGGGCTCGTGGTCGGCGTGCCGCTGGCTATCGGCGCGGGACGCCTGATCTCGGCACAGCTCTACGGCGTGGAGTTCTGGGATCCGTTTGCCCTGGCGATCGCGGCGTGCGCGCTTGGCGTCTGCGCATTTCTTGCGGCGATCATCCCGGCCGGCCGGGCGGCGGCTATTCAGCCGATGACGGCGCTCAGAGCGGAGTAGTCGTCGGGAGACACTTGAGAGCAGAGCTGAAGTTCTGCTCCACAAGCGTCGCCGTTAGCGGTGGCACAGGACTTCAGTCCTGTGCGTCACGGCTCCTGCAGCGCTTCGAGCTCGTCGAGCACACGCTGCAAATCCGGCGCGAGCGCCGCCTCCCACTGCATCGGCCGTCCATCGATGGGGTGCTTGAACGCGAGCTTGCATGCGTGAAGGAACGGGCGGTCGAGTGAGAGCACCGGCCTGAGGTCGGCGGGCACTCGCGCCCGTACGCCGCCATACGTGGCATCGCCGACGATCGCGTGGCTGATGGCGCTGAGGTGCACGCGGATCTGATGCGTGCGGCCGGTGGCGATCGCGACGTTGCACAGCGTGACGCCTCGAAGATGGTGCGCCTTCGTAATGCGCGTCACCGCCGATCGCGCGCGGCGGGCGCGCGACGACATCTTCTGCCGGTTGTTCGGATCGCGTCCGATCGGCAGGTCTATCCGCCGGCCTGCCTGGACGACGCCCCAGACCAGCGCGATGTATACCTTCTCGACCTCGCGCTCCTCGAACTGCCGCGCAAGCTCCTCGTGCGCCTTGTCGTGCTTGGCGACGACCATCACGCCGGACGTGCCCTTGTCCAGCCGGTGGACGATTCCGGGCCGCAACTCGCCTCCGACGCCGCTCAAGTCCTGCACGTGATGGAGCAGTGCGTTCACCAGCGTCCCCGACGCGTGCCCGGCGGCGGGGTGCACGACCATGCCGGCCGGCTTGTCGATGACGATGAGATCCGCGTCCTCGTAGAGAACCGTGAGCGGGATGTCCTCGGCCTCTGGCGTTGCGGGCGAGGGAGCGGGAACGACGACGGCGATGCGATCGCCGGCCTTGATGAGCAGGTTGGCGCGTACCTCTCGGCCCTCGACGCGCACGTGGCCCTGCTCAATCAGCCGCTGTACCTGCGATCGTGAGTGGCCGGGCAGGACGGAGGCGAGATACCGGTCGAGCCGTTCGCCGGCCTGGTCCGCCGCCACTTCCAGCGCGGCCTCGCGCATTGGTATGACTACGAAGCCCGCCGTACGGCGCGAGCGCCTACGGGCAGCGGATCGGATGTACGGCGCGAGAGGTAGATCAGCATGCCGATACCCAGGGGCACGAGCACGAGCGAGATGAACTGGCTGGTCGACACGGCACCAAACACGGCCCCGCGCTCGTCACCTCGGAAGAACTCGATGACGAACCGCGAGATGCCGTACAGCACTATGTAGCTCCAGAACGTGCGGCCCTCGAACGGCCTGCCCTTCTTCTCGGTCCAGAGCAGCAGCACCAGGATCAGCGCCTCCGCCGCGCTCTCGTACAACTGAGTCGGGTGGAGCGGCGTGTTGAGCGGCGTGCCGACGTTCGTGTTGGCTGCCGGGTTGGTGAAGGTGATCGCCCACGGCACGGTCGTTTCCCGGCCGTAGCAGCACCCCGCCATCAGGCATCCCAATCGGCCAACCGCATGGCCGAGTGCTATGCCGGGAGCAAAGACATCGCACGTCGTCCACAGCGGCATCTTGTGCCGCCACATGTACCAGAACGCCACCGACACGGCGGCGATGAGGCCGCCGTAGAACACGCCGCCCGAGCGGACGATCGAGAACAGCTCGGCGGGATTCTGCCGGAAGCGATCAAAGTCGACGAGGAGGAGCAGCAGCTTCGCGCCGACCAGCGCGGAGATGATGATGGCGATGCCGAGGTCGAGCGTGCGGTTCGGATCGAGGCCGCGGCTCTTCGCGCGCGACATCGCCAGCCGGAGGCCGAGCAGGTACGCGGCGGCCAGCAGCACCCCGTAGGTGTAGACCGTGATCGGCCCGAGCTTGAAGAGTTCCGGATACACGCGAGTCTCCCTGAGTCAGGCCGCCGGCGCCGGACTGGCTGGCCGGAGCAGGTCGACGATCAGGATGGCGACGCCGACCGTGATCGCGGCGTCCGCCACGTTGAACGCCCAGAAGTGCCACCCACGCCAGTAGACGTCGACGAAGTCCACGACGTACCCCTGCCGCGCCCGATCGAGCAGGTTTCCGGCCGCGCCGCCCAGAATCAGCGCGAGTCCGGCGCGCGCCCAGCGGTGATCCAGCGGCAACTGCGTCGCGTAGAGCCCCACCCCAACCAGCGCCCCGAGCGCGAAAACGGCCATCAGCGCCGGCTTGAACGCGAAGTCCGCCGAGTTCAGGATGCCGAACGCGACGCCCGAGTTCCTGACATGTGTCAGGTTCAGCAGCCCAGGAATGACGGTCACCGTCTGCAGCAGCCCCAGCTCGGTCACCACCATCAGCTTCGTCATCTGGTCGGCGATCGCGATTCCAGCCACCACCAGCAGCTCGAGCGATCGTTTCACGGGCTGACGGGCTCCGCCAGCGCCCCGACGCAGCGGCTGCACAGCCCCTCGCGATCCCCTCCGCCTGCCACCGACGGCACGATGCGCCAGCAGCGCTGGCACTTCACTCCGTCGGCCTTGCTCACGGCAATCGCCGTGGGCGATCCCGCCGCGCCTTCCGACACAGCGACCGCCGACACGATGAACAGCATCGGCAGGCTGTCCTCGTACTTCCGCAGCAACGCCAGGTCGTCGCCCGACGCGATGACCTGCACCGAGCCGCCGAGCGAGGTCCCGAACACCTTGTCCTTCCGCTTGGTCTCGAGCTCCGCGTTCACGGCGTCGCGCAGCGACAGCAGCTTCTGCCAGTCCGCGACCAGGGCGTCGTCGACGAACGACGTCAGCAGGTCGCGCGACGGAAACTCCTCGAGGTGCACTGAGACAGTACGCTTCCCCGGCAGTGCCTTCCACAATTGCTCGGCCGTCACTGGCAGGACCGGCGCGACGAGCCGCGCCAGCCCGTCCACGATGTGGAACATCGCCGTCTGGGCGGAGCGGCGGCTCGCAGACTGCGCCGCGAACGTGTAGAGCCGGTCCTTCGAAACGTCCACGTAGAACGCGCTGAGATCCACCGTGGCGAATGCGTTCAGCGCGTGCGCGACGCTCTGGAAGTCGAAGGCGTCGTAGCTGGCGCGGGCGTCGAGGGCGAGCGTTCCGTACCTCGACAGCATGTAGCGATCGACGGGCTCCAGCGCGCTCGTCGCGACGGCGTCGGTGGCCGGATTGAAGTCGTACAGGTTCGCGGCAAGGATCCGGCACGTGTTGCGCAGCTTGCGGTACGCCTCGACGACGCGCGCGAGGATCTCGGTGCCGATGCGGACCTCTTCCCGGTAGTCCACCATCGCCGTCCAGAGCCGGATGATCTCCGCACCGCTCTTGGCGATGATCTCCTGCGGTTCGATGGTGTTGCCCAGCGACTTCGACATCTTCCGGCCTTCCTCGTCCACGAAGAAGCCGTGAGTGAGGACGCCCCGGAACGGCGGCGCGCCGCGCGTCGCGAGACCGACGAGCAGCGAGCTCTGGAACCAGCCGCGATGCTGGTCGCTGCCTTCGAGGTACAAGTCGGCCGGCCACGTGAGCTCGGGGTGGAATGGCAGTACGGCCTCGTGGCTCGAGCCGGAATCGAACCAGACGTCCAGGATGTTGTTCTCCCGCTCGAAGGCCGTCCCGCCACAGCCGGGACACGCCAGCCCCTCGGGGACGAACTCGGCCAGCGGGCGCTCGTACCACGCGTCGGCACCGTACTCGTCGAACACCTTCGCCGCGCGCTCGACGATCTCGCCGGTGAGGATGGCTTCGCCGCAGCTCGCGCAGTCCAGGGCCGTGATCGGCACGCCCCACGCGCGCTGGCGCGAAACGCACCAGTCGGGACGGTTGGCAACCATGTTGAATATGCGGTCGCGGCCCCAAGGCGGGAACCAATCCACGTCGCGATCGATCGCGTGGAGGGCTGCTTCTCGCAGCGTCCGCGGCGAGCGTCCATCCGGCGTGACGACGGGGTCGCCGTCCATCCGGATGAACCACTGCGACGTCGCCAGGAAGATCACCGGGTTGTGGCACCGCCAGCAGTGTGGATACGTGTGCTTGTACGGGTCGTAGTGCCAGAGCCGCCCGCGCTCGGTGAGCGCTTCGACGACTTCCGGGTTCGCCTCGAACACCTGCTCGCCGGCGAACAATCCCACGTCGTCCAGGAAGCGGCCGTCCGGACCGACGGGCGCGTAGATCTCGAGCCCGTACTTCTTGCCGGTGTTGAAGTCGTCCGCGCCGTGGCCGGGAGCCGTGTGGACGATGCCGGTGCCCTGCTCGAGCGTGACGTAGTCGGCAAGCACCGCAAGCGAGTTCCGGTCGTACAGCGGGTGCCGGAAGTTCAACCCCTCGAATCGCTCGCCCGCGACGCGCGCGAGCGGCTCGCCGAGGTCCTTCTTCGTCGCAGTGCCCACGCGCCCGGCCAGTTCCTCGGCCATCAACACCACGGCGCCATCGTGCGAGTAGGCGCCGTAGACGAGCGCCGGGTGAAACGCCACCGCCAGGTTCGACGGGATCGTCCAGGGCGTCGTCGTCCAGATGAGGGCGTGCACGTCGGGTCCGGCCAGTTCGGGTACGCGGCGAGCCAGCTCGGCGCGGCTCTCGTCGGCGAGCGGGAACGCGACGTAGATCGAGGGCGACGTGTGGTCCTCGTACTCCACTTCGGCCTCGGCCAGCGCCGTGCGGCAGTGGATGCACCAGTGGACGGGCTTCTTGCCCTTGTAGACCAGGCCGCGCTCGACGCACTTGCCGAACGCGCGCGCGATGGCCGCCTGGTACTTGAAGTTCATCGTCAGGTAGGGATGAGCCCAGTCCCCGAAGATGCCCAGGCGCTGGAACTCCTCGGTCATCACGCCGATGAAGCGCTCCGCGTACGCGCGGCAGGCGCGACGGAAGTCGGCGGCCGACATGTCGCGCTTCTTTGGGCCGAGCTCGCGGTCCACCTTCAACTCGATGGGCAGGCCGTGACAGTCGTACCCCGGGACGTACGGGGAATCGAATCCCGACATCGACCTCGACTTGACGACGAGATCCTTCAGGATCTTGTTGAGCGCCGTGCCCAGGTGAATCTGCCCGTTGGCGTAGGGCGGCCCGTCGTGCAGCACGTACTTCTGACGGCCGGCGCGGCGGGCACGGATCTGGTCTTCCAGGCCAATCTGGCCCCACCACGCGATCGTTTCCGGTTCGGCCGCCTGCAGGTTGGCCTTCATCGGAAACTCAGTGCGGGGCAGGTTGAGGGTGTCTTTCCAATCCGGCATAGAAAAGACAATTGTACTTCGTCGGTAGGCCGAGACGGGCAAGGAGGGCCGAGGAAGGCAGGCAAGGAAGCCGAGGAGGCTGGAGTGCTCGACCCCTGGCTCTTCTCGGCTTCCTCGGCTCTCCTGGCCTAGCGCCGGCGGTACGGCGAGGTATTGGTGCTGATCGTCACTCCGAACTCGCCCGAATTGTCGTTCTTCGGGTCGTCGTTCACGGTCAGATAGAGCAGGCCCGTCGCAGGGGCCGGGAACGACCTCTGGTCGCCGATGCCGAACGGAGGGCCATTGCCGACACGGCCGATCAGGGCGCCGGCGCTCGAGCTCGGGAGCGGCGACCGCGCCTCGTACCTGCCGACTTTCGAACCGGACGGCGTCGCGATGTCGTTCGGATCCGCGCTGAGGCGAACTTCGCCCGTCGTGGCGAGTAGCACCGGCTGGCCCTGGAACACCGTGATACCCGTCGACACCCATCCGCCGTTGGCTGGAACACGGATGGTCCCGCCCAGCGGGGCAGCCGGCGGGGCCGGCAACGACGTCGCCACCGCCGGGCGCGAGAAGTAGATACGCGCCACATCGCTGGACGAGTAGTCGTGGCCCGAGAACGAGATGCGCAACGGGTTGGTGCCGCCGATGTCCACGAGACGCCCCGACACGAGCGACCCGTCGCGCAGGACCAGCAGGCCCGAGCCCGCGCGGTCGAGCTCGTTGCCGGGGAGGTTGTTGCCGTCTCCCGCGAAGTCGATCACGGCAATCTCGCCCGTGCTCCAGGATCGCTCCGACCCATTCACCCTGCCTACGATACCCTGCGCGTTCATGTCGAAGATGTCGGCGCGCACGCGCTGACCGTTGGTCAGCACGATCGTGACGCCCACTGCCGCAAACGCAGACGCGGTCAGCAGCAGCACCGCAAGGACTGTCGCCCCAACTCCCAGTTTTCTCATCGCCCGGCTCCTTTCCAGATCCATCTGCTGCAATTCAGCGGCCAGCACTCGCAACTTCAGAACTGACTGACCTGCGGGCAGTTAGCTGTGCGCGCCCAGCTCGGCCTGGCCCACCAGGAGGACAGAATGCCTCGATATAATGCGTGAATGGCCTCTGAAATCGAGACCCTGGCGTCTCCGGCGTTGCGACGCGTGGCGCTCGACAACGGGCTCACGGTGTTCGTCCAGCAGATGCGCACCGCACCGCTCGCGTCGGTGTGGTGCTGGTACAAGGTCGGATCGAAGGACGAACGCGCGGGCCTGACTGGCGTCGCTCACTGGGTCGAGCACATGAACTTCAAGGGGACTACCAACATTCCCCGCGACAAGGTGAAGGGCATCATAGAGCAGTTCGGCGGCAGCTGGAACGGCTACACCTGGATCGATCAGACCACGTACCTCGAGACCGCGTCGCGCGACGCGCTCGACCGCATGCTCTTCATCGAAGCGGAGCGGATGGCGAGCGGCCTCTATCATCCCGACGACTGCGAGTCCGAGCGCACGGTCATCCTCTCGGAGCTCGATGGCGGCGACAACGATCCGGAACAAGTGCTCGACACCGAGGTCACCGCGGCGGCCTTCAAGGCTCACGGCTACCACCACCCGACCATCGGGTGGGCGAGCGATCTGAAGTCGATGTCGCGCGACGACCTGTACGGCTTCTACCGCACCTGGTACGTCCCGAACAACGCCGCGCTCGTCATCGTTGGTGACGTGGACCCCGACGACGTGATGCGGCGAGTGGAGCAGCACTTCGGGCAGATTCCAGCAGGCACGCTGCCGGCGCGCGTGGTCACGAGCGAGCCCGATCAGCTGGGCGAGCGGCGAGTGCGAGTGGAGCGGCCGGGCACGACGGCATATCTGAAGCTGGCCTGGCACGCGCCAGCGGTGACGGACCCGGACTTCCACGCGATGCTCGTGCTCGACGCGGCCCTGACCGGCGCGAAGGGCGTCAACCTGTGGGCATCGTTTCGGAACCCGCCGCAGCGGAGCACGCGGCTGTATCGCGCGCTCGTCGAAACCGGACTGGCGGCATCGGTGTTCGGCGCGTTGCTCCCGACCGAGCACCCGTTCCTCTACAGCGTGTCCTGCACGGTCAGCGACGGCACGGCGGCCGGCGCGGTCGAAGCCGCGGCGCAGGCGGCCATCGCCGACGTCCGGAAACAGGGCATCACCGCCGAGGAACTGCAGCGCGCGCGTCACCAGCTCCGCGCCCGCCTGGTGTTCGAGTCCGACAGTGTCACGAACATCGCCCACCAGATCGGGTACTTCCACACCGTCGCCTCCCTCGACGCCTATCAGGGAATGGGCGTTCGCATCGCTGCGGTGACGCTGGACGACGTCGCACGGGTCGCTGACAGGTATCTCCGCGCATCCAATTCCACGGTCGGCACATTCGAGCCGCAGCAGACAGAGGCCGCCGAATGAGCCCCGTCGCTGCCGCTGGGCTGTCCCCCGTCCGCCACGCGCTCGCAAACGGCGTCGTGCTGCTCAGCGAGCACACGGCGACGCACCCCGCCGTGACGATCTACGCGACGCTCGACGCCGGGAACCTGCACGATCCTGATTCATCGCTCGGGCTGGCGAACTTCGTCGCGCGCGTCATGGACCGCGGCACGGAATCGAGGTCGCCCGACGAGATTGCAGAAGCGCTCGATGGCCGCGGCGTGTCGCTGACCACGGGCGTGACGCGCCATCTGATGTCGCTGTCGTGCACGTGCTTGTCGGAGGACATCGAGGCCATCATGAGCCTCGTCGCCGACGTGATTCGACGGCCGTCGTTTCCTGCCGACCAGGTCGAGAAGCGCCGGACGGCCATCGTCACGGCCCTCCGCCAGGATCAGGACAACCCCGCGGTTGTCGCGACCGAAGGGCTGATGGGCCTGTTGTACCCGGGTGGCCATCCATACGGCCGGGCGGGTCGCGGGACGGTGGCGTCGGTCGAGGCCATCAGCCGCACCGACCTCGTCGCCTTCCATCGTCGTCGTGCAACGCCGGACGGGCTCAGGCTGGTCGTCGTCGGCGACGTCGAGCCGTCGCGAGTGGAAGATCTCGTCGACCGCGCCTTCGGCGACTGGCGCGCCGAGGCGGCAGGAGCGGTGGTTTTTCCACCGGTGTCTCCGGCCTCCGGGGGGCGCGAGACGCGTCAGGTGATCCCCGGCAAGCCGCAGGCCGACATCGCATACGGCTTCACGACCATCACCCGCGACGACCCGAGGTACTACGCGCTGACGCTGATGAACAATGTGCTCGGCCAATACGCGCTTGGCGGCAGGCTGGGCGACAACATCCGTGAGCGGCAGGGCATGGCCTACTACGTCTTCAGCTCCTTCGACGCCAACGTCGCCGAGGGGCCGCTCGTGGTGCGCGCAGGGGTCAGCCCCGCCAACGTCGATCGCACGCTCACAGCCATCAACGAGGAAATAGGAAAGATGGGACGCGACGGCGTTACGGTCGAGGAGCTGGCCGACTCGTGCCGCTACCTGGTCGGATCGATGCCGCGCGTCCTCGAGACCAACGCCGGCATTGCCAGCTTCCTCCACAACGCCGAGTACTTCGGCCTCGGGCTCGACTTCGATCGACGGCTGCCCGGCCTGCTCGAGCGCGTGACGCTCGACGAGGTGAACGAGACGGCCGCCACTTTCCTCACACCGGATCGCGCCGCGATCTCCGTGGCGGGCCCGTGACGACAACGGCAGTCTTCTTCGACGTCGATTTCACGCTGATCTACCCGGGCCCGACGTTTCGCGGCGAGGGCTATCGCCGCTTCGGCGAGCGCCACGGCCTCGTGCTCGACGAGTCGCGGTTCGCAGCTGCCGTTGCGGGGGCGGCGCCGGTTCTCGACGCCGCGCAGGGCGACATCTACGATCCAGCCATCTTCCACCGTTATACGGCGTCAATCATCGAGGCGATGGGCGGCACTGGCCCGGGGGTTCAGACGTGCGCCGTCGAGGTGTACGACGAGTGGGCGTCGCATCACCACTTCGACATGTACGACGATGTGCCGGACGTGCTTCGCGCGATCGCCGCGCGCGGGATCCGGATCGGGCTCATCTCGAACAGCCATCGTCCACTGACGTCGTTCCAGAGCCACTTCGAGCTGGACGGCCTCGTGAGTGCGGCCGTCTCGTCGTCTGATCATGGCTACTTGAAGCCGCATCCGAGCATCTTCAACGCAGCACTGCAGTTGATGGGCGTGGAGGCAGGCGAGTCCGTGATGGTGGGCGACAGCCTCGGGCAGGACATCGCCGGTGCGCTCGGCGTGGGCATGCGCGCGGTGCTCGTGCGACGCGGGCCAGCCGACCAGCCGTTCACCGGCAACAGCGATCAATTTCACGACGTCCCGGTCATTCACACTCTGCACGAGCTGCTTCCGCTAATCTAAACGCGGGTGCGAGGGGTAGGAGGGGGAGGGGGGTTCTGAAGGTTCGGTTCTGAGGGTTCGGGGGTTCGGTGGAGGGTTCTGGGTTCGGACGAGCCCGAACGTGCCACACCGAACCCTCAAACCTTCGAACCCCCGAACCTCCAGAACCGAACCCCCTCTCCCCATGAACCCCCCGTCCCCCCGAACCCTCAGGCCATGCTTCACCTCTCTGATCTGACTACCCTCGACGAGTTCCGCAAGGTCGAGGAACTGGAGGGCCTGATCTGGGGACGCGTGGACCTCGTCCCCGTCGTCATCCTCGCCGTCAGCGTGCGGCGCGGCGCAGTGCTCGTCGGCGCGTGGGACGATGACCAGCTCGTGGGGTTCGTCTACTCGTTCCCGGCGCTCCGGCGAGGCGAGTCCGGCGCCTCGCACTGGTCGCACATGCTCGGTGTGCATCCGGATCAGCGCGGCGCGGGGCTCGGCCGCGCGCTGAAACTGGCGCAGCGCGAGCG
>Ga0207701_10000068_pt1 | contig 87794 bp, 67 predicted proteins | sample KBSSwiSSwithPhiX_FD_184294 | JGI IMG/M metagenome (GOLD analysis project Ga0207701, IMG submission 184294) | Switchgrass rhizosphere bulk soil microbial communities from Kellogg Biological Station, Michigan, USA, with PhiX - S5 (SPAdes) (version 2) | ecosystem: Environmental > Terrestrial >...
CCTTTGAATCCAACTGCCGGAGCTTTTATCGAAAATATTCAATCGATTAGCTCTGTTTATGATTGTGTTGCCATCTAATATCAGCGTTACGTCGCTCTGCGTTGTATTTTGCAGGTAGGCTATGTTAGCTCCGCCAGAACTAACCGTGCCGCTTGGATCGTCTGCAGCAAAGATGTTAGGGGTTTGTGCTTGCACCGGTATCACGGACAAACATAAGGACAGGAGCACAAGAAAGATTCCAAACAAACTCCGCTGCAAAGGCGACCTGGCGGAACAAGATCTTACTGGAAGACTTGTAGTTTTGCACTGAAGTGGTTGAAACATAATTGCCCTCCTTGTCTCCATACCGAGTTGTTTTAGCAGTTTCAAAATATTAATGCCCAAAAAAGACGCAAACTCGTCACGCTTTCCATACGCTAGTCGTGTCGTTGACATGCGCCATGGCGTTTCGAGTATCTACTATGCATTGCGCCCACTCTCCGAGCTCGTGATAGTTCACCGATGAATGGTTCGTCGCGATGAGAACCACATCGAAGTTCTCTATCGTTGCACGGTTCCACTCGACTGATCTTTTTCCGGCGAATTGCGGATGCTCGCGGGTTGGCTTGATCACTGGCACATATGGATCGTAATAGGCTATCTCCGCGCCGTGTTCCGCTAACAGCTCCATCAAGGCGTAACTGGGCGACTCGCGCTCGTCATCGACATTGGGCTTATAAGCCAGACCCAAAATCAGAACCTTGGAACCATTGATAGCTTTTCGTTGCGCGTTTAGCGCATTCGCAACCACATGCACAACGTGCTCTGGCATCCGCGTATTGATCTCGCCGGCCAGTTCAATGAAACGCGTATGTTGACCGAATTCGCGAGCCTTCCAAGTCAAATAGAATGGATCGATCGGGATACAATGCCCTCCAAGACCTGGTCCAGGATAGAACGGCATAAAACCGAACGGCTTCGTCTTCGCCGCTTCGATAACTTCCCAGATGTCAATTCCCATGGCTGCGTAAACGAGTTTTAGCTCGTTTACCAGCGCGATATTTACGCTCCGAAAAATGTTTTCCAATAACTTGGTCGCTTCAGCGACACGGCACGAAGAAACGGGCACAATTGTATCGATCGCTTTACTATAAAGCTCCATTGCTCGCTCGAGACAAACTTGCGAGTACCCTCCCACGACCTTTGGGATTAGGCTCACTTTACTTTTGTCATTGGCCGGATCCTCTCGTTCCGGGGAAAAAGCAAGGTGAAAATCAACGCCCGCCTTCATGCATGAACCTTCTTCCAAAATCGAGCGCAAATCCTCATCCGTTGTTCCGGGATAAGTGGTCGATTCAAGCACCACCAATGTCCCTTTGGCCAAGTGCGGTGCGATCATTGACCCTGTCTTGATGACAAACGAGATATCCGGCTCTCGATTTTTAGTAAGCGGTGTTGGCACACAAATGATCACCGCCTCCACCTCTTTGATCTGGTTGAAATCCGTCGAGGCGGAGAATTTGCCTAATTCGACCAGCTCGGCAACCGCCGATGACTCAATGTGCTTTATATAACTCTGCCCATTATTGAGAAGATGAACTTTCTCGGCGTCAACATCTAAGCCCAACACGCTGACGCACGAACGAGCAAATTGGAGCGACAACGGTAGCCCTACATAGCCAAGACCGACAACCGCAATTTTCATTGTTTGGTGTTAATGAGGCGGCGCAGCAGCTTGCGCCGCTTCCTTGCCGGACGATGATACCGACGGATAAAAGAAAAACCTGGCATAGATGTAGGCAATGCTCTCACCTATAACTTCTCGGACGCCGTCGCTATATCGCCACCAGTTTTTTGAGTTATAGTCCGGATTCGAAACTGCGATGATACCGACAGCGACTTTCTTGCCGAAAGCCTCTTGATATAGAAGTTGTGTACGTCGGGCATGGCAATCTTCGGTTAAAACATTGAAGCTTTGGATTTGTAAATTGTGATCGCGAAACCAGTCTCGCAATGCCATCGCTGAGCTATATGTTCTATCCCGCGCAATTACGCGCGAAGGCACCATCTGCAACGATTCATCCGGCACTCCTGCTTTTTTCAAAAGATCTGCGCCGACACTGGCGGACGTATAGAAGTCATTGATGTATCTTCCACGACCAGGTACAGGCCCGCCCGTGCTGAAAACCCGTTGATAGTGGTTACCTTGGAATTCTTCCAGCGCCGCACCAATCGCATATTCACGAACCCAACCTTCGACTACGAGGATATTGGCGTTCACGCGATGCGTTACGGCCAGGAATGGATAAGCCTGCCAGACGAACGCAAACGGCACAAGTACCACTATCCCTACAACCAAGGACCAGCCACGCAATGAAAGGGACCAACGTTCCTTTAGCTCGAAAATTCCCCAGAACTTTTTGTGCGAAAAATCAAAGGGGTAGCTCCCTCCGGCGGTGGGCTCCCAACTAGCAAGGGAACGCTTTCTTCGCATCACGGCGTTTCGTGCTTCGGTGCAATTCCGCTTCATGCTCGCTAAGCAGCCAAGGTTCGACTCTCTAACCGATCCATAGCCTTTTCCCACGCGATTATTAATGATGCCTTAACCTTTGGCAGCTCATGGTACGCTTGCCAGCCAACGCGCCAGCCAAAATTTTTCGCGATCCAATTGTATTTCCAAGGCAAACGTGGCTCTTCGAATTGGCCACCAAGCTCTGAGATCACTCGTTTTAGCTCTTCCACAAGATCCGGGCGATACGGATAAAAGTCGGACAATCGCCCTCGAACATAATTCACACACACACGTCGAGTGCTTTCGCTGTCCTCCATCGACCGGAGATAGCGAATGTGCAACTTCATGGAAAGAAACAATGATTCCAGTTTCTTATTCGACCCGCGGATATGCGTTACCGAGCTAAATCCAGCAGCCCGGTAATAGGACTTGGCATCCGGAACGAATCGGATGGCATCACTGGCCATCATGACTCGACAAAAATATTCGCCGTCATTGTTCTTCCACAGCCTGGGATCCCAAGGCCCCGCGGCTTCCGAAAGCTGCCGGCTCACGAGCCAATTGTCTGTCTGCATTTGCAGATTATTTCCCATCTTCCTCATCAACCACTCCAGCGGCGTTTGATCAAGCCATAGCGGCGTTGGCGAAAATCGAGCTTTCCTTTTCCGATAAATAAAGTAACCCCAGGCGCCCGACAGAAGGGTCCGCGTGCTTGTGCAATTCTCCAGCGTTCGCAATTGTTTCTCTACTTTATCCGGATCAAGGAGATCATCCGCGTCCAGCCATTGAATGTAATCTCCCTGACAGAGAGAAAATGCCGTATTCCTTGCCACCGACGCGCCCTGGTTGGGTTGGCAGACGACTTGAACGCTTTTCGAGGCAAATTGCTTCGCTATGTGCAGGGTCCGATCAGTAGAACCGTCATCCACCACGATGATTTCTTTCTTCGGCCAGGTTTGTTCCAGCGCAGAGTTAAGGGTGTCGGCTATCCAGCGTTGGGAATTATAGGCAGGAATAAGAATGGATACTAAAGGTTCCATTTTGTTCTACCAATAAGGTCTGCCTCAGGATATGTGCAACTCATACGATTGCAGGCCGCCCGGCCACTGATGCCAGGCATGCGCCGGTTTCTACATTCTCGCTGAAGGCGAGCGAGGAATTAGGGACGGGTAAGAGTGGAAATGAGCCGTAAACAAACAGGGAACGTTCATACTGGTTCAAGAGTCTCTTGATTAAGAGATCTGTTCCGCTGCGACACTCGAATTTCGTCCGGCTGAAGCCGAGCGTGCATTTTTCAACTCCCAAATCATGGAGAGCAGGTTTGTCACCACACGCCGAGAAGGACTAGAAATGCCGATGTATGCGGCCGCAGCCAGCAGTGCTACAGGAGCGCACACAAGTAATTGGATCCAAGAATGAGCATTCAAAACAAAGGTACGTGCAAACCAGGTCGTGCCGCAAACCACTCCCCAAACAGGCAAATGCCGCAAGCTTCCGATCCACAGGTCTTTCACGCTTACCGGACCGCGCCGGCCGGCCACGTAATAGACAAATGGCACCTGTATTAGGACACACGAGGCCGAATAGGATATCGCTACACCGGCGGGACCGAATGGCAAACCGACCAGGAACGAGCAGAGCGTGACAACCGAGACGACCGAACTCGCAAGGACCCAGTCCTTCCCACGTCCTTGGCTGGCGAACAACCATGTGGACGCACTGGTAGGCGGATAGGTTAGTGCCGCTATGGTAAAATTCGCGAAGATCACGGCAGCTGCTTCCCACTTCGGACCAAGCACGACCAGTGTCAGCGGGTGGGCTAATGCCAGGAGCAGGCCTGTCAACACGAAGCTCAGGAGCGCAATCGTTTCGAACACTTGAAGGAACGCTCGGCGATACCGGTCATGCTCAGTTTGTACCCGGGACAGGGCGGGAATCACCACTGTATTGATTGGCTGCATGAATTGTTGTAGCGGTCGGATGAGGAGAATGGAGGCCCGGGAATAAAGGCCGACTGCCGCGGCACCGAAAAACCGCCCGATCAAAAGATTGTCCGTTCCCCTGGCCAGCGAGACCATTAGGGTTCCAGCGGTAAGGTTCGCGCCGAAGGTCAGCAGATGCCCGGTTTGAGTGTTGCGCGATGGTAATTGAGGTCGCCACCCTGAAACTAACCAGGCCAACACAAATCTGATGGCGAGTTGGATGACACTGGCGCCGACCAGCGCCCAGTAGCCATATCCCAATAGCGCGATGGCAGTGCCAGTGAGATAACCGGCCAGCATCGAAACAGTGTCGATCATCGCGATTGCCCCAAAGCGCATCTGTCGATTCAACAGGGCAACGTGTTGAACCGTCGAGCTCGCTATCAGAAAAGTGGTTGAAAGCACGAGGGTGATGCCTACAAGCTGGGGTTCATGATAGAACCATGCGATTCCCGGCGCCGAGGCGGCAACAAGCAGTGTAATAACACCTCCCACGCCAACATTTACCCAGAACAGATTGGAGACTTGCCCATGGGTAATCTCCCGCCGCTGCACCGTGGCCGTCGAGAGCCCGGCATCCTGAAAAATACGGAGAAAACCCATGACGGTTGTAACCATGGCGACCAGCCCAAATTCTTCCGGCGCAAGCAGGCGGGCGAGCACCATGATGTATGCCAGATTCAGGAAGAACTGGGCACCCTGCGCCGACGCAGTGATAAGGCCGCTGGAGATTGTCCGCTGTCTCAGATTCGTCAGCAGATGACGCGTTTCAAAATGTTGTTCGACGGTGGCTGTCGTCGAAGGCAATGAGGAGACGGTACTCCCCTCTTCGGATTTCACGGTATTTGAAAAATCAAGACCCATCGCTTCAGCAGGTTTGAACTTCGTCTTCCGGGCCGATAGGTTGGGCCCTGTCCGTTTAATTGGCAGCAGGACCGCCTTGCGCTTTGAAGCCTTTCAATTCGGCGGCCACAAACGCCCTTCGTTGTCTAACGTATTTACCAGGCAAGCAGAGTAAATCAATTGAATGGTCGCATTTGATTTCCGAAATAGAATAATCAATCGACTCGAAGAAGCTTGATACGTCGAGTTTGGAACTGCCAAAGCGTCCAAGGTGATCAGTTTCCAATATAACGGCGGGTCTGCACCGCTCAATTGTCTTGCGTGCACCTCTTATTACCTCGAAATCGCTGCCTTCCGCATCGATTTTTATGCAGTCAACGACGCTAATACCTCGTTGCTCAACAAAATCATCGAGCGTTGTGATGGAAACTTTCTCAGTATTCGCGGTCTCGGAATAACTTAGGCATGATTTACTCGGCTCCTCAGATTGTGTCATCGCCATTTCACCCGGGGCGGAGAAGCATGCGAGCTTTATGGGCGTCACGAGATTATTCAGCCCATTGAGTTGAATATTCTTACAAAGTATTCTGTATGTTGTATCGACCGGCTCGAACGCGAATACATGGCCGCCGGCGCCGAGCGTCCTTGCGGCGACAATCGAGAAATAACCTATGTTTGCCCCTACGTCGAGGAAAATGCCATTCTCGGGTAGCAAGTCTTTTATTAACTCGGTTTGTTGGGGCTCCAATACATCATGGATTAAAAGATCCCGAATTACAGCGTCATTTGCCGCGAGAGGCGAATACTCGAAGACAATGCCTGATCTTAAGCGGAATACGGGCGGTTTGAAGCCCCAATTCCTTACACCCCAACAAAACATGCGGGCAAACGCACCTCGGCCACGCGGAAATGACGTATATCGATTATACATCCTATCAAGTTTCAGCAGTAATTCAGGAATAAGAGTTTCAACCATTTTGATAGTGCGGTCTTGTTTTTGGCGAACCGCAATTCCTATTTATCGAAGCATTTTCGCATATACTGATGTCGTTATCGTGGCCACTTTTTCCCAGGAATACCGCTCATTAGCGTAGGCCTTAATTTCCGCCCGGCGAGCTTCAAGGTTATGGAATAATTTGCTGGTGAAGTAATCTTCGGTCTTCCTTGCCAGATCGGATGAATCCTGCGCTTTGAACACAAGGCCGGTTTGTCCTTCGATAATTTCTTCTTTCAAGCTTCCGATGTCCGCGGCGACCACAGGCAATCCAAAATTGTACGCCAGGAAAAGCACGCCACTTTGGAATATACGCGTGTATGGGAGAACTAACACGTCGGCCGCTTTGAAATACAATTCAGTTTCTTCATCCGGGACATATTCGATCTTCTGAATGAGACGGTCCCCAATGCCGCTGCTTGCAATGCTATGTCGAACCTGATTCCAATAGGTCTCGGCTCTCTTCGGCTTCCCCACAATAAGCAGACGGTACCCGCGGTCTTTTTTTAACAGCTCGTCAAAAGCAGCGATCAAATATTCCAGCCCTTTGTAAGGCGCAATGTTCCCGAAAAACAGCAGGGTTCTATCGCCTCTGCTAATGCCGAGTTGTCGCTTTGCCTCAGAACTCGAAAGGCTTGTGTTCGGAACGGTGCTGTTAATTCCAAATGGAATTACGCTTATCTTTTCCTCAGGGATACTAAATTCGGAGATCATCTCGTTTTTCATTCCGTCGGTGTGAACAAAAACATGGTCACTTAAGCTATATTGAATCTTGAGTGTAAGCCGATTTAGCCATGAATCGTTCTGATCCCTCTTACCCGCATTCACGTTGTGAGCTGTGAACACGACCCGTTTGCCCAGCAATTTGTAGTAGAGCATCAGCACTGTGCGGTCGAAGAGCTCAATTTTATTGTTCCAAAGCAGGTGGAAGAGCTTTGGTTTTGCCGTCGCTGCATAACTAATGAGCCGGAAGTAATACTTTGATACCCTGTACACCTTCGCCATTGAACTTGCCTCCGAGTGTTGATCCCCTCGCAGGTTCAGAAAATTTACTCGCGGATTAGTGACCACCTCGGGTACATTCAGGTCATCGCTGCCGATGAAATCAACCGATATTCCTGCCGAGGTAAGTGCGGCTGCCATGCCAAGCGCGTAAGGCTTGTCCCCGCCGCCGGTGAGTAAGGCGACGCTGAGAGTTGGATGTCCGATGACCGAAGACGGATCACCGACACCTGATGACTGAGTGATCTGACCGGTAACGTCTGACTTCCGACTTGCTACTGCTGACCAGTGACCACTGCCTTGTGGCAACGTGCGGCTGGCCTCGGTCTTCTCTTGCAGTAGGTGCGTCATTTGATAGTAATGCGATCAGTTCGCCGTTGGCTCCGTCGCCTCCAACTGCGCTAGCACCGCATCGAATACCTGATCGACAGTTATGGCTGTTGTCGCGCGCTCGTTATAGCCTCGTTTGTAGAAGAATTCCTCGAGGAGTGGCGAAATTATCTTCTTCTGAATCCCATAGTCGTAGATCTCCCACGGGCTCGTGCAGGTAAACAGAGTCACGCATCGCGTACGTGTGCCAAGCGCGAAATGCATCGGTAAACTGTCTCCGCTTATCAGACATCCATGGTTTCGTACATCAGCCAAATGTTCAAGAAGCGACGGCCTTTTCGGCAGGACATTGACGACCAAGCCTCGATCTTCAAGCTGCTGTTTCAACTCCTCGTAGTAGGCCCATTTTTTCATTGGCCAGATCGGCCCGGCATCGGCTGCTATGGCCACATCGCCTGACAGGCAGGTCTCAATTGGACGAGGGAGCACGTAGCGCTCACCGGTAAAGCCAAAGCCAAGCCCGCTAAAGATCAACTCCTGATAGCTCTTTCGGTTGACCAGTTTCAGCCGGTCAGCTTCTTGCCGGCCATAGGAACTAATAAGGCTGAGATCAAACCAGCATTTGGAATTTTCTGTATAGTGCAACGAGCTGTTAGAATCGATGTAAGCGCCGAAGATCTCTTTGAATCGCAGCGTTTTCAGAAATTGTGCAACGTCCAGTGTATCCTCCAAGTTTATGACGAGATCATAGTCAGTATCTAAGGCTCTTTGTCGGTGCGTCCAAGCGAAGCTCCGAATGTTCTCCTTAAAGCCCTGTAATAACTCGGTATTCGTTGGCGACGACAGCCATGTAATTTGACCGGGCAATCGGCTGAGCAATGGCGTCGTTCTTACCACATCGCCCGTGGCGCCTATCTTGATAATTAAGGTTTTCATTGCGCGTTATGGAGTCACGATGATCCGTTGTCAAAATCGATAACCGTATGTTTTCAAATCGTAAGAATACGCCGCCGCCACGGCGAGCGCTGCAGATCGAGAATAGAATGAGCGATAATCGCGATCAGTTCTTTCGTCGGTGCGGTTTACGTTCGGTATATCCGCTTTCCAATCGATCCCTACTCGATTGAAAGCCTTTTTCAAGTCCTCCTCCATACTTTCGAATCTTATGATCGCGTCCGCGCCGTTTGTGTGGTCGGCGAACATCGATGATCGCACACCCAACACCCTCTTAATAACTTTTTTGTAAGACGCTCTAAGCACCCACCGATCGAACGAATGCGTGCCTGCATATCTCATGCTCTCGGCGTAACCGGGCAAGCGATGCACCCAGGAAGATGGATCGGCAAGCAACGGCTGATACTTAAGACGCTGCTTAAAGTACAACGAGACCAGACTATCGAACGGATTCCGCACAGCCGCCACTTTGAGCAGCGATTTTGCCTGACTCGCCGTCAACAGGTTGTGCGAAAGCAACTGCGACAGGGTGCTGTGCTTTTTCTGAACGGATATAAATCCACGGCAGTCGAGAATATCTTCCCCAGGCAAAAATTCTCCATCATAATGGTCGCAGAGTAATTCTCCGATTGCTGTGCATGCTGTTCGTGGAGTCATTATAAACAGCAGTTTGTATTTGCGACAAATGATGGCCATAAATTGCGAGCAGTTAGGTGGAGCGCCGCTCGATGGCTGGGCTCGCCGCTGCCATTTGCTAAATCGAAACTGGTTCTTCGCGTGAAATTGCACGCACTGGCTGTTCAGGTTCGCGAGGCACATTACGTAAAAGGAGCCGGTCTACGGCTTCGAGCGTGAGCGCCGCGTCGATTTCACGAACATAATTCCTTCGCCCAATTATGTGCTCGCGTGCCACGGTTTCAAGAAAATCGGGATTCCAGAAGGGACTGCGGCGGCTCTGTTCTTCCTTGATTACGCCCGTTACATAGTCGGCCAGTTCTCGCCTGAACCATTTCCGATAGTGCAAGAACTTATGCCATCCGAAAAGCGTTAGGCCGGAACCAAGCCGATCGAAAAAGTTATCAAACGGGGATAGCCAGTCAGGCAGTCCCTCAGCATATAGGTAGTCAAGCTTGCAAACGGCTTTGGAAACAATCTGCCTTGGTGCTCTAGCCAACCCGGAGCCTGTCGCGACTGCTCCCATATCTGTAGGGATGCAGCTGAGAGCCTGGCGATTGTTCTGAACGACGGACCAAGGCAAAAGAGGTGACGTTCGGAGACTCTCGGGGGCTCGATAGGCGAGGGCGACGAGTTCGTTATCCAGGTAAGGCGTCCGAAAACTGAGCTGGGACCGACTTGCCGCCGGAGTTCCGAAACGCTTCTGCGGTATCTCACGAAAGGCTGTAAAGGTTACCGGATGCTGACCAGTGCGTGTCCACCGCGCTTCGAGCGAACGTATCGACTGATCCAGGTCCGGATTCACGAGTCCTCGTGCGAGGGGAAAGGGTTTAAACATCGATACTCCCCTTAAAATTTCGCCGCCAAAAACGCCGGTGACACGCACAGGTGCGAGCTGCCTGGCCTGTCTATTTAAGTAAATCTCATGAGCTGCCAAAGGCCCCACGCAGCCGTCGGTTATATAAACCGTTTGATCGGTAAGCGAACCGAACTTCGAGAAAAAATCGGAACCCAAGCGGAGAACCTTGTGTTCCAAGCCGCATATCCTTGCCACTCGTCCAGCTAGCCGAGTGTCCAGCGTGTCCTGTCGCGGGCCCGCAAAAGTATAGGAGATCTGCTTTTCTCCGTCGGTCGCCAGGCAGGCCATGATCATGCGGCTATCCAAACCAGCAGTCAGAGAAATACCAACCCGTGATTCTGATTCGAAATATCGTGGCAAAACTCGTTTGAATGTCTGTTGGAACTGAGCCGCAAAGGAGTCGGCTGAAAGGACAGACTGAGACTCCCAAGTCTCCGGGAAAAAATATCTCTCCTTGTGACATTTTCCGTTTTCAAAAGACCACACTGATGCTCCGGGGAGCAACTGAACGCCTCGAAACAAAGTTCGCTGCTCCAACGTGCACCCGAACGTCAAAAACTCAGAGACGCCTTCCTGATCAAATTTTCTGAGCTCTGGTAAAACTCGCAGCAGCGCCTTGGCTTCGCTGGCGAAATAGGTCGTGTCCTTAGCCTCATGCCAGTAGACGCGTTCAACTCCATAGCGGTCATTGAAGAGAAACGCCTTACCTTGTCGTTTATCAATAAGCAACCCGCTAAATAAACCATTCAATTTCTCAAAGAAGCAATCGCCTTCTTCTTCGTAAAGATGAACGAGCCAACTGCCGGCTACACGTCCAAGTTCATGTCCTTTTTGCGTGAGCTGGACGCGCATTTGATCGTCTACAAAACACTCGCCTGAAAGGAGGAGCACAACATCATTGGCCTCGTTGACGAAAGGCTGCCCCGCGGCCAGGGAGTTTTCGTGTGCCACCCACCCAGCGTAGATCCCCATCTCAGGCACACAATACAAGCCCGAGTCGTAGAACGACTCGTGTTCCATGGAACTGAGCATGGATTTCACCAGTCTCCCGCATTCTTCGAGCGGTCTCTGGCTGATTATTCCAACAATGCCGGGCATATCGGTACGGAGGTCACAGAATAGGAATCAACTCGACCATAGAAAAATTGGCGGACAGGGAATGCATTTAAATCTGGGATAAGACTTGGGCCGTATAACAGCTCTTGCGAGTTGCTGTCTTAAGCTACTCGGTCGCCCCGTCCTATATTTACTATTTTACTCAGCCCGCGCCAACTTCGACAACGTATTCGCAACAACGGGTCTATCGTTCGGTTGTCTTTCTGGTCGGGGCATATTTTCTTTTGAACAATGAAGATCCGGCTTCCGGCCTTTCCCTACCGCCCAGTTCAAGATCTTTGTCATGGTCTGCGCCTTACCGTCCCAGCTCAAGTGTTCGCGGGCATAGCGCATCCCTTGTTGTCGCAAGCGGCCCACAAGAACCGGATCGCGAGCAAGCGTAGCCAGAACCCTTTCGATCTGCAACACCACGTCGTCTTCGTTCGTGAGAGGCACTTTAAAGCCGACCTCGGGATTAACAATGTCCCCGGGTCCACCGAAATCCACCACCACTGGTACTGCGCCCACCGCCAGAGCCTCAAAGACCACACCGCCTCCAAACTCGTGAATCGAAGGAAAGACCAGCACATCGGCCGCACTGAGGCGCTGTATGACTTCACCATGCCGCAGGCTCCCACAGAACGTGACAAATTTCTCGATCCCCAGGGACCTGGTAAGTTGCTCAAGGCCGGCCTGCTCGGGGCCACCGCCGATGACGGTGAAACGGGCTTTGTTCGTTTGCAGGAGCGAAGCGGCCGCTCGCAAAGCTAGGTCGCAAGCTTTGTACGGGACGAGGCCGCCGACGAAGATCAATTCAAGCTTGTCGCTGCGGTGCGAGCTGCGGGAGACACTCGCATAAAGTGAAGGATCGATCCCGTTCTCTCCTGGAACAAAAAATAGTTTATCACGGTAAACCGCGAACTCGTTATAGGTGTGTGAGGAGCCCGCGATGATGGCGGCCGCATCGCGATAGGTTGATCGAGCGAAAGGTAGAAACCGGTAAAAACTTCTCAGGTCGGAAATCCATTCTTTTTGCCTCTCGGCTTGCCTGAAACCCGCTGGCCATGGCAAACCGCCGTTGATGGGCCCAATCACAAACGGGATGGGCCCTCGTCGGAGAAAGAAAGCAAAAGCGCTCGGCAAGACGGACGAAATAGGCAAAAGACGCAAGACAACGTCGAATTCACCCTCCTTAATTCGGGTTCGCGTTTGGCGCCAGGCTTGCCATTCAAATGCCAGACAAAAGACATAGTTAAAAGCTGTCAGGACTTGGCTGCGATAATTGTTCCTAAAGATCTTACGGAAGCACCAGGCGTAAATTCGATCGAGCCGAGGCAGGCTAATGACCTCAATGGCATGAAATGGACCCTGCCTGCGGCGCACAGCCTCCTCGTTACCACGACCAATGACTAGCGTTACTGCGTGGAGTCGCGCCAGGGCATCACCATGGGAATACCCAATAAGAGGCCCAGTAATTCCATTCGGGTTACTACCCGGGGCTAACAGCAAAATACGCAGCATAAATCGGTCGTAGGGTGCCCGGTTCGCACATCCCAGTAAGAACTCATGTCATTGAAGCCGCTTCATGTGATAACGCTGCTTGATCGCTAAGCCTTGCCCAAGGCTGTTTTAAAATATGGCAAGATCATTTGGTGCCAAATCTTTGTCGAAACATCGACTCGTAAAGACGTTTTGCTAGCCGAGCGATGTCGAGAAAGACGGCCATCGGAAGGCCGGTGAGCGCTGGGTGATGCATCGCTAGCGATCGAAGGATTGCGCTGAACTTGTAATGTGCGGACATCCAGCTTGTGTCACCTCCCAAATCCGGACGGAATTTGGCAGAAGACAAAGTGTATGGTGATACATCGACATATACCATCTTCAAATACTCTCTCAGGTCATTGCGTCGCCGCGACTTCCAACGCGCCACCCACGGCTTACAGCCCATGGAATGAATGAACGTCGGCCCACCACCGAGCAAGTTTCGCGTCCGCTCGGCCGTTGTATAGCCCCATACGCCGTCAAACTGAACGATATGCTTACCTCTGCGAAGCGCTCTAAGCGGGATATGGGCGAATTCGGTAGAACTCAATAGCGCAGTTAATACATCTTGATCGCCCTGCATGTGAATGGGTCTTTTCAGCCACTCGTGATTTCGTTGGCAGGTTTGGTATTCATCGGATTGTAGCAACTCCCACCATCGTTCCATCAAGCGATAGTGCCGCCGGGTGGCCCGGAGTACGCCGGAATTGAGAGGAGTGGGGAGAATACGACCGACCGGAAGTTGCCATAGTTGCGCGCGACGTCCCGCTCCATCATGGTCGTAGCCATCCGGCGAACAGGTGTGCTCTGTGGCTACAAAGACTGCTTCGTCGAGGGCATGGACCAATGGACGAATGTCCCTGGTGACAAGGATGTCCGAATCGATCCAGATAACTTCGTCGAAACCAGCATCGAGCAATTGCATGATGGCCTGTGGCTTTACGTTCCAGCCGTAACCATTCCTCAGGCACTCTGTCTGCAGCCGTACTTGCGGGTACTCACTTAGCCATCGACGAAATGCTTGGTTAGCGACAGGGTAGAATAGGCTGATCGGCACGTCGGGACAGTGCAGACTCAGGCTCGCCAAGAGCACCCTGAGGGACGGCTCCCATGCCTCCCGGTCCTCGGCGACGCAGATAGTCGATTGAAAGAGCCGCATAAACGCCGCGCTGGCTTCTTATCGGCTATTCAGCCGGTGCCAGAATTCTCTTCCCTTATGCAACGGACTTTTGAGCCAATTCGGAAACATGGTCTTTAAACCGCGATGTAGCCGGAGATTCAAGGCCCACGGTCCTTTGTGGGTAAACGGGATAAAGTACTTTTGGAGATCAAATTTTTGAAAGCCATTGCTCTGTTTGATCGGTCCAATTACAAAGGCAATTGGTCCTCGCCGGCAGAAGAAACCGAAAAGACTCGGGAAGTTATCCCTGAACATCCAGCGACAACACCACGCATGGATGCGATTAAGCCCCGGGAGATTGATGACCTCGATGGCGCCCAGCGGCACTTGATGAAGCAGGGTCAGAGTCTCACCATGGGAATATCGAGTTAGAGGACCCGTAATTCCGTCCCGGTTCTTCGGATGTAGTAAGAATAGACGCAACATACTTTTCGGGGGAATTCAGCCTACGATTAAGAAGATACTCTCAACTTTAAGGTGGGGAGCCGGCGGGAGGAATCGAACACTCCATCTACTGATTACGATTCAGTTGCTCTAACGTTGAGCTACACCGGCAAATTTATTGCGTTGTAAAGTGACGTTGCTCGAGATTCTTTTGTAAAACCAGCCTCTACAATTTAAAGCTAAGTAAAGAATGGGCTCTGGAAGCAATCCGCTAAGGCCTCGGTACAAACGCAGTCGGACAAATAGTTCGCCCCTCAGGGTCAACGGAATATAATACCTCGGAAAGTTGACCTGCTGGAAACCGTTTCGACGCTTGAATTCCACCAGCGAGCTCCGACGTTTGTTGCCATAGATGAATTGTCCGTAGATCAGATGCGAGATGGCCTTTTGCTCGCACACCTCTGCGGCTTTTGCGATCAGTGCGTTTTGCGGTCGTTTGTCATAATGCTCGTCCATCGAGATGATATGAAAGATCGTCGCTGTATCGTCAACGTAAACCAGTTTCAAGAAGCCTATAAGTTCCTCTCCCAAATACGCTCCTATAAAGTCACTTCGATCCAGATACGTTCCAAGGCCTCGTCTTACACTATCAACGTCCTTCCCGTAGTGCCAGAAGAGTCTTCCGTCTCGTACCCGAATGCTATTATAAATCTTGTGGACTCCTTTTACCAGGTCATCATTAAACGGTGTAAGTTTCACGACTACACCACGCTTGGCGGCGCGCCGTACATTTTTTCGCGATACCTGAGGCAGATTTTCCCACCAGTCCTCAAAGCAAGCTGTCGGTATTGTAGCCCAATTATCCCATCCCCAGTGATAATCATATTTTGGCGTAGTCTCCGGTGGCCTTTGCGCAAACGTAAAGAGGTCGGCTGTTAGGCCACTTTCCTTTAGCTTGGTAATAAATGATTTTGGGTCTTCTATAACCACGCCTTCCAACACGGTTTCATCCTTAACCTCTGCTGTTTTTATCCGTTTGCCTGTTACGATAACTGTCCGGCCACAAATCTCGGTTGACGGGACATAGAGCGTCTTGCCGCAGGAGCGGATCTCTTCCATTTTAACGTTGGCGCAGGTAGCCATTGTGTTTCGCCTACGATACCAAGTGAGCAGCATCCATCTCTTGTTGCGCCGCAGAGATTAGTTGGTCTCGACGCGACCAACTCCCACGCAGCCATTGTTCCAGCATCACCAGGCTAAACAGAATCTTGTGGTTGTCCTGGCGGCCGGATTGGTGACCTTCGAGCAGCCTTCGTACCGGCTTAGGGTTAAGTAAACCAAACATAAGAGAGCTTTCATCCATGAGCACTTCCCGAAGCGCTCCATTCAGTGACGAGTGAAACCATTGGTCTACCACGTTGGCGGCGAAGCCGCGTTTCTTTCTCTTTAGGATTTGTGGTGACAGGTAGTTCTGGCAGACCTGTCGATGTAGCCACTTCCGAGTTCCATTACGGACTTTAAGATCAGCGCCGAGTCGCTGCACGTACTCCACCACAGTCCGATCCAGGTAGGGCACGCGGACCTCGAGACTATGGGCCATCGAGAGCTTGTCAGCATACATCAGCAGTTCATCTGGCAATGAACATCGGATTTCCAGAAGCTGGAAGCCTCCAAGTTCATCGGTGTGCTCTATTTGCGGGACTAAGTCGCTCCAGTAATCGACTAATTCGTGGCCATCCCTCTGAGGAAGATTTTCGTCGCGAAACAGACCATCTATCGTTTCCGCAGACTCCAGCGAGAAAGTATCCTGATAGCGCTCCAGCCGGTCGTTGCTCGCCAGCGAACGAACTCCGCGCTTTAACATTTCATTGCGCGGCAATCGATTCACGGCGAAGCCGGCCATCGATCGGAGACCTGCTGGCAGCCCGCGCCACCAATTTCCGTAGTGAATACCGAGGTGCCGGTTGTAACCACCGAATAACTCGTCCGGGCCCTGACCGATCAGCGCAACTTTTACATCCTGCCGAGCACGCTGTGAAACAAAGTACATCGGAACGATCGACGAGGTCGCAATGGGTTCTTCCAAAGATTCAACGATTTTCGGAAGAGCCCGCTCAAACTCGGTCTGGTCGAGCCTTACCTTTACATGCCGTGCACCTAAAAGAGAGGCGGTCACGGCGGCATCGGTGAGCTCGTCGTCCTCAAAGCTCTCGCCGTAGCCTACCGTATAGGCCGGCCACGGCCCGCCTTGTTCGTTCATTAATGCCAGCAGCAAACCTGAGTCAAGACCGCCGCTTAGAAGTACTCCGACCGGCACGTCGCTAAGCAGATGACGCTTGACCGCGCCTCTGTACAACTCAAGCAGTTCGGAAGCGGCCTCTTCCTTCTTCTTGGGAGTCGGAAAAGGAGTCGGGATGAACTTGTACCAGCGTTCTTCGCGGCACTGGTCCTTCTCCACAACTAGCATGGTGCCGGGCGCCAACTTCCGAATGCCTTGAAATATCGTCAAAGGAGAAGGCGTATAGCGGAAACGGAGAAACAGGTTCAACGCCATAGGATCGACATCGGGGCGTGATTTTTGCGCAGCCAGAATAGCACGGATTTCAGAACCGAAAGTTAAGGCTCCATTGTCGATCTTGTAATAAATGAGTTTGATGCCCATCGCGTCCCTGGCCACGATCAGTCGTTCCTTCTGCACATCCCAAATAGCCAGACCAAACATACCGTTTAGGTGATTGAAGACATCAGTGCCCCATTGCTTGTAACCGTGGATGATCACTTCCGTATCAGAACTCGTCCTGAACTGATGGCCCTTGTTTTGCAGCTGGTTCCGCAGTTCTCTGTAATTGTAGATCTCGCCGTTGAAGATTACCCAGACGGTTTCTTGTGCGTCCGACATCGGCTGATGACCGCCAGCGAGATCAATGATCGACAACCTCCGGAATCCCAAACCGACCGGACCGGAGACGAAGAAGCCTTCGTCGTCGGGCCCGCGATGTGCGATGGAACGTGCCATCCTTGCAATTGTCTCGCGCTCGACGGGTTCGCGTCGCTGAAAGTTAAACTGGCCTGCGATGCCACACATTGTGCAAAAAGGTTAGATTGTACGGTTTAGAACACGACAGTCAGGCATGAATTGGTAACACGTCGTCGATAACTAAAAACTATTGTTTCTTCGCCAGAACGATGTAGTCCATTCCGCTCGACCTTATCCATGGGACGTTACGATCAACCAATTCCTGCAGCCGGTTGTTTAACCGGATTGAAGTTTGTTCTCCAAAAATCGATCGACCACCGAATCTGATAGGCGGAAATCCTACCGTCGTTGCCTTGATCTTTGAAAGCTCGGCGAGCAAAAGCCACCGGTCTAGTTCACGCAGTAAATCGAGTCGTAGCGGCAGCTCAGCATCGTCAGGCCGCCCCTTACGAAAGCGCCGAAAGACCGCTCCGATAACCCTTTTTGCCGGTTGCAGCGGAGGACAACTCCATGGATCCAGGACGTCATTGAGCCGCCAACGATTGCCTGCTGTGACTAGTAGAAAGCCGCCCGGTCTGAGCACCCGAGCCATTTCGCTCAAACCCTTCTGTGGAAAGTGGAGATAAGGTATCACACCTATGGCCAGGACAAGTCCGAAGCTACCGTCTGGAAAAGCGAGATTGTGGGCATCGCCCCGACTGGTCGTCACAGAAGAGCTTACCCCGGCCTCAGTCGCATGCTCTTGGGTGGAATTCACCATGCCTTCTACAGAATCCGTCGCGTGGATAAGATAACCACGCTGAGCCAGTGCTACAGTGCATCTTCCCGCTCCACATCCAATTTCAAGAACCTTTTCTCCCGTCGGAATCGCCAGCTCGTCAATCCATCTCAAGACTATATCCAACCGCTTTCGATAAATCGCGCCCTCGACGTCCTGTTGTTCGTAGACGTCCCTCCATTGCGTGACGCGCGAGTGAAAGTGTGTGTCGACTAGCGCCTGGTGCTCGGCGTCGCGCGAAATACCAGGAGAAACAGCGGGCGATTTCATGTTTGATCTTTCAAAAATTGTAAACAATCAGCAGTAGGAAGTCACAGGCGAGACTTGCTCAGCACTTCGGATTTTTCGACTGCACTCTCTTTCAGCTTTTCACGTTTCTTTGCTTCACACAAATAAAACGCTAAACTGCGGAACATCTGCGACTGTCCCCAGCGATGCATGGGAACATTGTCCCAGCCCAGGTGCAGCCGACGCGACCGAAAGGAACCGTCAAGCTTGATCCAGTCCTTCAGAATTCCTGCAACCACCGTCTCCAGTTTCGACTCCAATTGCGGGAAGCGCTCTCGCAGCAACAAGGATACGTTAATGCACTCAGCCCAATCGTAAAGTTCACGCTTATAAACGGTCAGGCGGGGAGCTTTGGAAAAAGGTTTAGGAAAGCCGTCTTCAGAAAAAAGATTTTCAAGGTAATACTTAACACCTTTCGACAGCGCTTCGAGACATCCCGGATGCCCGGTTAAGCCGTGAATCTTGGCTAACGCTTTCATTACAAAACAGGTATGATAGTGATCGATAAAATCGCGCACTCCATCGACTGCGTAAAACCACGAGCCGTCTGGGTTTTGATTCTCCAAGACGAAATTCAAATTTCGTTCTGCGATTTTCCAGTATTCATCGTTGGAAAGAACCTTAGAGGCGCTCGTCAGCAAGAAAGCGCGATAAGCGGCGGAGTTAATCACTCCTCCCTCAGCGAAGGGAGTGTAGGAACAACTGCTCGCCGTTTCTGATGTCCTGAAGTCCTTGATGTCGATTGCGGCGTGCCGTGCAATGGATTCGAAAATCGGTTTCCACTCGTTTCGCGGGTGCAGTTCGAAAACTTGGAGAAACGCTTCGTACACGTAAGGCGTCGTTGTGATCAGAGGTGTTTGCCGCTTAATCGTACCACCATGCCAAACCCAGTCGAAAGGGTAACCCCAGCAATATTCTTTGAACTGGCCGCAGCGCGATTTTTCTAATTCGGTTAGAAAATGAACCGCGTTTTCCAGTTGGGAAGAATCTCCGGTTGCCTCGTAAAGAAAAGCAAAACCCATAGCATAATGAGCATCCGCAATCGGGAATCGCAGCGGATGGTGGAACAGCCTTCGCGCCGAAGGCAGGAATGCTTCGCAGAAAATCATGGGCGCGACGGCTGCAGTTCCAATAAAGCGGTGCCGGTAATAAAGTGCCTTAGCTCGCCGGCCGACCGGTCCAGCGAAGAAGCTCTGGAAATCCCAAGAGGTCTCACCATAGGCGTTGAGCCATTGCGTGAAGTCAGCTAGAACCTCGGAGATTCTCTCCGCCAATGGATCTGATGTCTTTGCTACCTGCATGTGAAAAACGAGAGATGACAGAGGAGAGAAGTCAGCAGCCAGCCGTCACAAAAAAGCAGCTCCCCGTACTAACTGTCAAGCTTGCTTGGAGAAAAGGCCCCCGATTCGCAATCTCGCAGTCGTAATATAATTATCGCGTGCTTCGCAGAGGTAACGCCTCAGCATTGCCTTAAACCTATAGGGTAGATTATCTCCATTAACCCCGTTTCCGGCGAGCTTATGAAATCGTATGCCCACCGTCTCACTCTCGCCCGAGCCCAATTCGATTTCAAAATTGATGTGACCGTCTACAGAACTCCAGGCTAGCGGACCAGATCCGTCGCAGATTTCTCGAATTGCTGTAGGCTCACACTCCCGCCTTCTAATCAAGAAACGCTTTGCCTGTCCGGAATAATTCTCAACACGCAATTCACTTCCATACATCTCCACTTCCACGGCGTCTGGCGAGAGTTCTCTTTGGCGCCAGCTTCGCCTTACAACTTCACCTAGGCTGCGCCAGGCCAGGCGACACTTCAGAGCATTCAGCTGGTCGATAAAATCCACCAGACGCCTGCAATGATCACTGCAATAATCGTGATGAATTATGATTATAGCCGGTTTACCCAACAGCGCATCGAAGGCAAAGTTTTCGATCCCCTCCCACGGATATCTTCGGGTAAAGAGCGGAAAGGCGTAACCCACAACCGCAATGTCCCACAGCTCGGAAATCGTGATCGCACGGGGCCGCAGATCCGCACTAATAATATCATTGTTCACAGCCGCGATAAGGTCGGTGTGCTTTAGTGCACTCATGGCAGCTTCTGAAAAAATACCTTGAGGAAATACCATGACTCGGTCATAACGAATTCCCGTGATAGACTCATGCCGATTCATCCGCTTGAGCGCTTCTTGAGCCTTCAAATAAAGGCGCTGCTGGTCAGAGCTACCGAACTCTGCACGGGTATGATCACAGCCGTGAACTGAAATTGAACAATTTTCAGGGTTTTCTCTGAACAGACGAACAACTTCTGCAGCGCTTCTCCGCCAGTTCCAGGGAATGAAGGCGATGTTCGTAGAAAACTTGTGTTGCTTCATCAAGGAGACCAGCTCATGAAAATCCACAAAACCGTGCGTGGACTTCAATACGGGATCGTCGATAACCAAACAGGCACTCGTTTCAGGAGCATTCCAGCAGCTGTCCGCGAATGCCCATTTAATGTAAAGGACTAGGGGTACTGCGCTGAGGAAGTGATCCCGTACGTCAAAGTTTTGCGACTTCAATTCCGCGTCGATATCGACAATTTCTCGAGACGTCGAGAAAAAGACAGTTACGCCTTTGTATTCAAGCTTCCAGAATGCCGTGCCATCCCCATGCGAGATGATGTTGACCAGATTCCCCCTGGCCATGCTTAAAACGAAATTACCATCGGTGTTAGCCTTGTTGGTGGTAACTCGGATGCCAGCCATCACTCCGCAAAAGTCGTCAAAGTGATCCGACACGGTGAAATCTCCAACGCCAGGACGAATCCTGGAGATTTCGGCACCCCTATCTCCAATAAGTGTCCGTACGAGCTTTTGCAAGCTTTGAGGATCATTTCTTGGGTAAACAAATGCCGAATGAACTCGCTCCTGCCAGAACTGCATACAATGTGGATCGCATTCCAAGGCTTCGGTCAATTGCAGGAAGGTATCTGCTGAGCACATAAGGTTACACTCTGACGATCTTTCCCAGCACGCCTGGTTGGAAGATAACAGCTCGGTTGTGGTCGAGGCCTCCCAAGGCACCCCAAAAAAGCTCAGTATTTTGGCGATTTTCTTTCCTTCTACCGTTAAGCCAACATGGTCTAACAGTATCGCTTTCGCTTCCTTCTTCTTCATAACGAAGCGTGCCTTGTGGGACATCGTCATTTTACAGGCCATTCCAACCATCTTAATGAGCCGACCTAGAAACCGCTTGATTTAATGGCCGCAGTGAGCGCAAGAACTGCCCCATGGTAGTCTTTTCTCCCAAGGTTACTCCACATGTGGCAATTGGGCGGGCAGGGTTGCCTTGCACGACCGTCATTGGTCGGACTGATGACGACACAACACTCCCTGCAGTAACCACGGCCCCACGGCCGATTGTTACATTCGGAAGAATAATCGCACCGGGACCTATGAATGCATCATCCTCCACGGTGATACCTTCAGGTCCTCGGAAATGGGCGATCAGCATTGCGCGGATGCTGATTATAACGTTATCCCCTAGGGAAATGAGATGCGGGCGTGAAGTATCGAGCAGTGCTTGATATCCGATCCAGACGCCTCGACCAATCTTCACGCCCCGCCAGCGATGAAGGCGCACCCGCAGTGATTTTGCTCCCGGCGCATGAAATGCAATGAATTGCAAAATACGGTCTTTAGCCTGTCTAATCGTCGAGACCATTGATCCTCAATTAAGGCAGATTATTCGCGGCGTCAGCATAGATTTTCATTTCAATATGAAGTGAACACGGCCCTTGCTAGCCACGCTGTAAATCAGCATTGATTTCCCCGTCGCGCACACGGTCAGCGCTTGCAATCAATTCGGACGGATGGATGTCAGCCGAGATTTTCTCCAGTGTGCCATGGTCATCGCAGACGAGGCGGATCGCACCGTGCAAAGGGTACGCTTGCGCGGCATCCCAAACAAACGTATTACCACCTTTGCAGGTCAGTCCCGATCGCTCGAAGAAAGCATAACACGGCTTGTTCTTTGGCGTCTGACAGTAGTTCGCATAGACTTCTTGGACCCCGGCGGATCGTGCGTAATCGATGGCTACAAATAGCATTGCCTCTTCAATTTTGCGCCCCATGACTCTGCAACTCAGCACAAAATCGATGATCTTGCCTCGTAGGCCATCGATTTCAACGCTGAGAATCCCAGTCAGTCCGGAATCGCCAAATTTATCCGAAACACGGAACGTCCAAACCCGACGGTCCTTTTGCCTTGCCCACGCGTCGAAATGCGCTTCGACCATCCTGCGGGTAGAAAGATTCATCTGGTTCGTCTTGTTTAGCAATTGCGCTGCTCTGGGGAGATTGGTTTGATTGAGTTCTTCAACCCTGACGGTGGTCTTGAGAGTTGCCAGCCATTCTTCTAAATCACCCAATTGGGTCTTCGATTCCTTCCGTGCCCGATCGAGTGTAGACATCCGGACACGTTGCCGATCCTCTTCTGTTACCGATGGACTATTGAAACAATCAAGCGAAAGCAGGGCTTCGGTATATAGTCGCTTGTCTGACGGCCACTCAGGCACAAAAAGTTGAGGCAACGCTTCTCGTACGCGTGCCCTTTGCACCGGGTTATCGTCAATGAAAACAGCTGAATCGAGACTTAGATTCAGCTCGGTCATCAAACCAACAATGTTTTGCGCCTTGTCTCGCCAATTGATCCGCCAACCGGCGAAGTCTTCCATTTTGAGGGCCATTTCAGGATGCTTTGCAATTGCCTCGGTTGCCACCGATTCCTCATTCTTGCTTGCGATAGCGAGCAGAATTCCTCGCCTGGTCAGCGCCTTTAAGGCACGCTGAAAATCTACTAAAGCTTCTCCCGCGGGATCATGCCCTCCCAAAGTGATACCTTGCCATCCTGTTTCTCCAACAGTCCCACCCCACAAGACATCATCGAGATCCAAAATTATCACCTTCTTGGCTAGCCCCCCTAACCCTCGCAGAGCGCCTTTTAGATCGCTCGCTGCAGCCTTGAAAACGTCATTGGAAAATCGTATTTTGGCCAGATACCAAAGTCTTTGGTTGAAGGCTGTTGGACCCCCGAGCTGGATCCATTTATCCGTCCAGAGTGGATGAACTCTTGGCACCCCATCCAACGTTTCCAGTAATCTTGTATTTATCTGCATCAAAGCTCTGGCGATTCCGCTATCTGGGGAAAGATCCAAAATCCCTTGCATGTGGTGAAATGGAGGAATGACCCACGTTGGAATAAACATAGCCTGAGTGCGCTTGCTTGCCCGGAGTAGGGCTGCCGAGAAGGCATCTACTTGTCCATTTAGCTCCTTTTTGTTGACAGGACAACAATCGAGCAGCTTTTGGAATCCCTCGAGGACCCCTTCCGGGCGAGTCCACACAACAACGAAATCCGGCCGTTCGCTCCAACAAGGCGCAGTGTCATCAAGCAAAGTCTGAAACACCTCTCCGTAGCACGTAGTGACGGAATCGATTACGGGCGTGTTCGGTTCTTTCTTCAGGTAAGAAGAAAGATTCTCAATATTGAAATCGGATATAAGAAGACCTCTCATTTCAAGCAATCTACTCGCGAGCTGCATCTAAACCGTGCTTCAGAACATTCCATTGCACGTCCTCGGCGGTGCCCGTGGTTAGACGCCGGAACAACCAATCGGCGAAGCTCCCCACATCTCCAAGCGTACCATCTTCATCTGAGGCTCCGTCCATCAACGAGACGGTGATCCCATATTTATCCGCGCATTCCTCTTCAACTAGTGCAACGAAATTTACGAATCCCAACGAATCCAAGCCTCCAGCCTGTCCAACCAGAGGCGCATCCGGCGACTTCCGAATCTGCTGGTCGTTTGGCAATTGCTCATTTACCTCTTCGAGACTCTTATAGATTATGTCTAGTAGCTCGTCTTTAGTGGGTTTCATAGTAAAGATACGGTCTGGCTCCAAAACGCCGCTGCTGCGCTTCGTCGACCAAGGGTTACAAAAGTTTCTACCTCCAAAGCCGATCTCTTTGAAACGCGGTGCGCGGTGGTGAGGAGAGCCTTCGTGAGGCAGTCGCTTATTCTGCGTGCAACTTCATGTTCAATGCTTCAAATCAGCGGTAAACCTGCCGATCGGAGGTAACTGATCGCTGCCGTTCTGTTCCCAGGGAAAAATTGTCAATCTTCTTGAATCGTAAAAGATTGCGAAAAACGGCCCTCAATTTGTTCATCTGTTCATGCCGATGAAGACGCATCAACTCCGGCGAAACCACGCGGTTCACACGTCGCAATGCGGCCCAAACATAGCCTGAAAGCAGGGCAAGTCCGCCCAGCAGAATCGGTTTCTTTGTCATCCGATATGCTACGCGGAACAATTGCCAGACCGGTGAACCCCCTAGATAATAGTCTTTTTCCCCATAGGAATAAAGCGCGCGCAAAGGGCCCCGCCCAGCTGTACCGAGCATTCTGTAATGATGGAACCGCTTTTCAGGAAAAGACCTCGTCCTCCAACCCTTCATTCGTGCTGTCGTCACTGCGATCCAGTCAATCCCTCCCTCAGGGTTCGGAATGTAGCCCCCCACGTCCTCAAAACATTGGCGCCGGAAGAGCTGACATCCACCGGCTACATGGTTCTCACCTTCAAAGCTATCGCGAGTCGTGTCGTAACCACCATTCTCTGTAAACGGCGTTCCCGCGACACCCAGTTGTGGATCTTCGGCAAACTTTCCAGTAAGAAACTCAAGGTAATCCGGTTCGAACGAAAGGTCGGCGTCCAGATTGCCAATCACTTCAAATGGAAGCGATTGGACGCGCTCTAAACCTGCGTTAAACGCGTGAACCTTTCCGGCAAAACTGCGGTCTGGCAGCGGTTGTCGACGAATTAGTTCGATCCAAGGATAACGTCGCGCATAACTCTCAACTATCTCTGCTGTGTTATCGGTTGAGCCATCATCAACAATGACCCAGCGCTCAGGCAACAGCGTCTGCCCCACCATGGAATCGAGCGTTTTTGCAATAAACCTCTTCTCATTTTTTGCGGGGGTGATTAAAACGTACCTCATAAATTAAATCTCAGGGATCAGAAGTCAGAAACGCTACTGAGGAAACCGGAATCTGGGAGCTTTGTACCGGCTCTTGGCGTTTGACTTCTGGCATCTGACTCCTGCACGGATAAATCTGGGCGAAGATCTCGTCCATGATTCGGGCCGTTAAAATGATTTCCCGATATGGGATAGGAAGTGGGTTGCCTTTTTGGATGCTGTTGTAGAAACGTTCAATCAATTCCTTCATTCCAAAGTCCTGATAAAGTTGTCTAGTCAAAAAATTGGCCATGTTTGCCCGCGCATTTTTAAAATATTCGTGCGCATTCTTTAACGGCGGCACAAAATAAGTGAGATAGCTTTTATACGACCGGCTTTTGTTTCGAACAAGGCTTCCGGTTATGATGTCTGTGGTTAACGACCCACTCGGGCCGTAAACGCGCAACTGGTTAAGTCCCTTGATTTGAGTCGAAAAACAGAAAGATGCTGTCGTGCCGCTCTTGTCCCGGATCATGACCCTTAGCTCGTCCAGGACTTCTTGCGCGCCGAGGCTACCCAGTTGTTCGCTTTGGTGCGCCTTGGCAACAATTTCGAGCAGTTCGTCTTCAAGGAATACAGCCAGTTTGGCAATCCCATGGCTAATAATGTTATGGAATAATTGCCCGGGTAATTGGCGAACCCAATGGTTTCGATTTCCGAGAAATGCACTCGCGTACCTTAAGTCTCCAAGGTCGTACGACCAGTAGCTTTCCAGATGAGTTGGTTTTCCCCCGAGGAATCCTGCCTTTACCAGTCGGCGCATTTCGAGCATCTCGAGAGTGAACTGGTAGTTATGGCCAACGGTTATGTTTAGGCCACGCTGTTGGGCCAATTCAATTAACGACTCTGTCTCACTGGCCGTAACAGTGAACGGTTTTTCCAAATAGACATGGCTGCCTGATTCGAGGCATTGTTTGGCAAGCGAAAAATGGCTTGTTGGCGGAGTAGTAATGTGAACGATATCAGGAGAGACAGTCTCCAGCATTTGTTTGAGATCGGAAAAGCATTTGGCAATACCGAAGCGTTGACCGAGTTGGTTTGCCATGAGCGCTTCCCGATCGCAAAGAGCGACAATTTCACAACCGGGAATGCGATGAATCGCCTCCACATGCTGGTCGGCAACCTTTCCACAACCGATTATGGCGATTTTTAACATCGTAGTGATGATAGTTATAGCTGATCAGTGATGCGGCTCAACGCTTCAATGGGTCATCGTTTCCATTCGATGTAAACTGCCCTAGAAACTCCTCCATCGCACAGTCCATCGGGATCCTCGGTTTCCAGCCCAGCCGGTCTTTAAGCTTCTGATTGGAGTAGCGATTTCCCTTCCATTCAGCAGAGCAGCGGCGTCGATTAAAAACAGAGGGAACCTGTTGCTTTGACCATTTGGAGTAATTCTCCCAGAGCAGAGACATGGTGTAACCGAGGACGTACGGAATTCTAATCGCTAAAGATTTTGTCTTGTTTCTGTAAGCTTTTAGGAATTGTCGACCTGTCAGTAGTTCGTCATCTACAACGTTAAAAATCTCACCATCGACCCCGGGCTTGAGACCGGCTAACACAACGGCCTCGGCGCAGTTATCGACATAGGTTAGTGGCAAAGACTGCGAGCCGCTTACCTGGATTAAAAGTCCAAACGCGCTGGTCCCGACGCGGCCGTTCAATTCTCGCTTTCCAGGTCCGAAGACATACCCTGGCCTGAGAATCACATAAGGCAGATTATGCATCGCGCCATACTCCTTAACGAGTTCCTCCTGCTTAAGCTTCCCGAAGCCATAAGCATCAAAACGCTCCTGGGGCGCGTCCTCTAATGGACAGTTCTCATCCAAGAAGGCACCGCGTTTCAAATCCAGGTTCGAATAGACGGCAAAGGAACTAACATTTACAAAACGCTTTGGCTTGCCGACGCTGAGAAAGGCATCCATGAGGTTCCGCGTTGCTAGCGCCGAGTTCATGAATGCGCCCGCGAACGACTTTTCCATACCTGCTGCCAGATGATAGACAATCGAGGCCCCTGTTGCCGCCCTTCGGCAATCCGTGGGCGAAAGGAGATCGCCGGTAACAATTTCCACTTCGTTTTCGGCATTGAATTTTCGGAGCGTTTCTTCAAGGCGGCCAAGTCGGCTGGAGGGCCGAACGAAACAACAGATATTGGTAAAACCGTAGTTAAGAAGCGTCTCGACTACTTTACTTCCGATAAAGCCACTGGATCCGCTGACTAAGATTCGCTCATTCCGCGAGGCGATGTAGTCGGAATTTAAAGTTTGGTTAGGAGGACGGGGTTGACTCATTTCAGTTCTCGACGTTTTCCTGGCCTTCAGGCATTTTATTCGTCTGGTTTTCTTTTGCCTTTTTTGCTTGTTTTCTTTCCGGCTCTTTCCCTCCCCAGGGCCGCCTTTTCTTATGCGCATCATGTTGTGAATCTGCGGTGGCGTTCCGCGTCGTCTGCTCAGGTGCCGGCAAGCCTTTAGTCAGCGGATGCGGGTAGGTGTAAGGCGTATAGCCAGGCATCGGCGTGTTGTTGTAATAGTCGCGTCCTTCAACCAGCATGAAGCCGCCGGTCCCCACGGTTATGTTTATTTGCGTGTTACCAGGCTTGTAGACATTGTTCCACGAGTAGGTCGGCTCCAAGGCCTGATTCGGCCACGCGGCGGTTCCGGTTCTACTGTTGACCGGCGGGTCGCCAACGATCAGATCACCTTGCCCACGGCCTGGCTGGTCGAGCGCGATTGAGAGTTTGTGAATTTGATATCCGTCGCCAGCGTGCCAGACGTGGCCTCCCCCGCTGTCGGTATAGTAATAAACGTTGAGTGTGTTGGATGTGTTGCTCCGGATCAGTGCAACCTGATTGTCGCCGGTAAATTTCGCAGTGAATCCCGCCCACTGATTTGTCGTCCAGTTCTTACTCCTGTCGACAATCTGGCTCTGGCCTCCACCGGTTGCCGTTCCGCTCTCGTAAAGGCCGTGCGGATCATTCACGTCCCAGCGATTATCGCCTGTCGCGCCAGCGAACGGAGAAGCGGGCCATTTAAAAAATGAGCGGTACGCTTGTAGCTGAAAGCAGTATGGCCCGGGCTGCACTCCATCAAATGTGTTATTGTGAACGACGGTTACACCGCTGCGCACACCGCAAAAGGGGTAGTTTGCGTTGCGGTGGAAATCGTTATTGTAAATTTCTCGCGCCCTGCCACCGCGCCAACGACCATCTTCGGTGCCGTGGCCTTGAACCTGTACGTTTCCATAGCAATGATTGTGCCGGAACACCCATCGACCTCCGCGAAGGTCGTCCGTCCCCGTAGTTCCACCGGGCAAGGCTTCCAGATAGTTATCCTCAACAAAAAAGAACTCTCGGCTTCCGAAATTTGTTGGCGTAGCGAATGAACCATCTCCATTTACTCCCGCCGTTCCGTCGGGATTCGGCCAATTGGCCATGTAAAAATGAAACGCTGAGCTCGGCACCTGAGACTTGAATACGTTGTGATCAGCCACACCCCAAATAGGTCCCAATATTCCCACATACATTGGCTCTTTTGTAAAAGATGCCCGAAAACTGCAATGATCCAGGCGAACAGAATGTGAACTCCCGGCAAGTTGGACAGCACCATTATAGTTCGTTGTTGTCGCCGATCCGCCGTCAAAGGTTAGTCCGGTAATGCGATACGATTTTCCAGGCTGCGATTGCACCGAAATGAATGGATAGCCGCCGGGCTTGCGTCGCGCGTCGCTGTCCTGAATAATCGTGTTATCCACTGCCGTGCCATTCGTGGAATCAGTCGACGTTTGCCCCTGCAATGTAATGCCCTTAGCAACGGTAAGAGTGCTATGCCAAACTGCTGTCCCCGCGGGAAGGATCACTGTGTCCCCGTCCGCGGCCGAGGCAATGGCGTTGCTTACGTCGGTGAGAGAAAGGCTACGAGCGTTAATCATTGTCGCCTGCGCCGCGCCAGAAGCGGCGAAAAACAGCGCTGAGAGAGCCAAAGACGATCGCAGAGATTTAGGATTCTTCCTCGGCATAGGTGAATTCCCGGTTCTCTTCTGAGCTCCTAGCCCTGACAGATGATTCCGGAGCGGTCAGGTAACTTCGTGGGTAATCCATAGCAATGATATAGAACACAAACCAGACAGCACTTAACGTTTTGAAGGCTGCTTCCGTCCAGTTGTACACTACGATTGCCGCGAAGAAGCCCAAGCGATATCGCCCCCATTCAAAATTCCGAAAAAGCTCGAGGCGTATTTTCCAGAATGTGGCAACAAATAGCCCAATCAGGAGGAACACCCCAATTAATCCCAGGGTCAAATAGGTTTCCAAATAGCCATTATGGGCTTCATTTGGGATAAAAAAGAAAATTCCTTCCAGCCGCTTTAGTCTTTCTCCCAACCAGAAGCTTTCAAATCCTGTCCCAAGAATCGGGTTGGTATGGAGTCCTAGGAGACCTGCCCAAAGGTCTGTCCGTCCCGACATAGTGGAGCTCCTTCCCAGACCCTCAGACAAACGTCCCGAAATCCCAAATGCCAGTTCTGCTGCGACAAGCAGGACTAATGCTGATAACAGGTACGTTCCAATTAAATTCTTATTTACAGAGCGGATGCCTACAAACACGACTATTAGTATCCCTACAATCAGAGATATAGACGATGTGGCACTATGCGCCTGTGAGAAAAGCCACCAGATACCGATCAAGAATCCGGCGATCAGCCGAAGCTCATTCCGCCTCCAAAGGCTCCGCTCACTTTTCCAGGTTTGTAGCAAATACCAGAAGAAAAAGAACCCCAGGATCATGCAATCTGCACCCAGCCCGTTTTTGCCCTCGGCGATGCCGTTGTTCGCTGGCATGCCAGTCCAGTCGTCGTAACTCCGTCCCAATTCGTCATAATATTTAATGAAAAGAATGGAAACCGGGACGACAACATACGCGCATCTTTTCATCAGTCTTTTTAACGCTTCCACAGGATCCGGTTCCGTAAGGACAATGAGTACCATGATCGGATGACCAAGAATCTTGATCCACCGTTTGAAAGCCACTAATGGAAAATCAGACCAGACGATGGAAATGAAACAGTAGAGCAAAAAAACGATGAGCCATCCATTGTTCTGAACAACTTCAGAAAGTCGGACTTGCCTCTTAGCAAGGACGCAAGAGCCCACCGCAATCATGGCGAAGTAAAACCACGCGTCCAGCGGGCTTCCTTCCTCGAGTGAAACCGCACCGGTCACGGATAAGCCGAAGATGTTGAGCCATGCGGAGATGGATCTTGAACAAGCGAGCACGAACCAAAGAAGCGGAAGCCAGAGCGCGCTGCTGATATCCGGTTTCTCACGAATGTCGCGCCGGAAAAGCCAGACAATAAAGGCGACTGTGAGAAAGGTCGCAACAGGAGGTGGAAGGTGGAGACCCATAACGGCTCTTATAAAAAGGCGTTTCCCGATGGCATGGAATTAAACCAGCGCATAACTGGCGGTGTTGAGATGGTCCAGCATGGCGCGGAACTGGTCACCCATTAGATAATCGGATTCTGTGGAGATTATGGGATGCACCATCAGTTCAACCTTGCTGGACCTGGCTAATTCCATCACTCGAGCCGTTTTTTTTTCCCGAATACTCTGCGTCAGATCAAATAAATAATCTGGAAGACGGTACCTCCGCCGCAGCCAGCGATCAATCGAAGCCCGATAGATCCGGTTTAACAAACTCTTTTCTCCCGGGAAAAACGAAAAGGTTCGACGCATCCGAATGCCTGCTGGAATGATTCTACTGAGTAGAAGATTCGCGCACAGGTGCATATGATGGTGTCCATCAATGTGTGAGGGAGTTTTCCCAAACAAACGCAAGAATTCTTCCGACTGTGTGTGGTACGAATAAGCAAATTCCTTTCGCAATGAGGGGTTATATAGGATTTGCGCGTACTTGTGTTGTTTCAAAAACCTGACAATTCGATTATGGGAATGTCGAAGGCCTCTCGGACATTTGTCATCCGTAAATGGCTCAGAAAAATTGAGATGCAATCCCACATCCAACCCGTGAGCGTTTGCGAGCTCCGCAGCCCTTTCGGAGTCCGCCATGAATACCATGGCGCTGACGGAGGTGATTCTCCCTTCTCGATAACACGTTAGTGCCGCATCCGTCTCCGCAATCGAACGGCCCCAATCATCAGCATTGATAATCAGCATTTGAGGGAGAAGTCAGGTGTCAAAACGCAAACAACGGAGACAGCGCCGGGGTGCCGATAAATCGTTAAATCCCTAAAGTCGCCGAAGGAGCCGCGCCGGATTACCTACGTAAAAGCCGGCTTCAGTGATATCTTTAGTTACAACCGCGCCGGCTCCGATCACTACTTGATCACAAATCGTGACGGGAAGGATGGTGGCATTGGTTCCAATACTCACATGGTTGCCGAGTTTTGTTGCCCGCCATAGCTCAGGTTTTATGGCAGGTCCGCCCGTGACAAAAGAGTCATTAATAAACATCGCCCCATGAGAAATGAAGCAGTCGTCTCCAATTGTGACGAGTTCACAGATAAATGAATGTGACTGGATACGGCAGCGTTTGCCAATGTCTACCCCCTTTTGTATCTCAACGAAAGGTCCGACGAAGCTGGCATCGCCAATTGTACATCCATAGAGATTGACCGGCTGCACGACCGTGACGTTTTTACCAAACGTTACATCTACAATGCCAGCATGGCGGATTTCTGGCTGTGCCACAAATCTTTTGTTTAACGACCGAGATGCGGAGATGTCATTAGTCAATTTAAAGGGCGATTTATGCACGAGAGGCGTCAAACCAGTCAGGAAGTCATCGTTGTGAATTTCTTGTCGCGATGCCCTTCAGGAGAGGCTTTCATTTCACGACCCAAAAGCCTCTCATACGCGCTCAGAAGGTTCTTGCTAACCTTGGACCACTGCAACTCATCCTCAACGCGCCGACGACCATAAGCCCCCATTTTCTTTCGAAGCTCGGGTTCGTCCATAAGGTGGGCGATAGCTTCCGCGAATTTGGTCTCGTTGTTCGGCTTAACGTAAATGGCAGCGTCTCGGGCAGAAAAGCGGGTTTCCTTAAGGTCGAAAGACACGATCGGCTTTGCCGAGGCCATATATTCCATCACCTTGATCCAAGTAGACACATCGTTTAATGGGCTGGAAGGATCGGGATCCACGCAAATGTCGGCAGCCGCAAGGTTAGCTTGCAACTCTTCATCAGAGACGAAGCCCGTTAGTTCAACGCACCCGTTAAGTTTGAGGTTTTTAGCCAGATCGCGTAAATCTTGCAGTGAGTCCCCAGTTCCCATGATGACGCAATAAAAATCCGCTCGGTTCAAACTGTGCAATAAATACCGCAACGAGCGGAGTAGATAATCAACACCGTCTTGTGGATTTAGGCTGCCGATATAACATAAAACGCACTTGTTCATTCTTTTCAAACCGGCGCTGGGTGCAGCCGGCGTCATCCGCATCTGATTCGGCCCATTTCTTACAACAAAGACATCACTGGGATTCTTATTCGCGCGTTCAATTTGTATCTGTTTATACGATTCGTTTGTGGCAATCGTGATATCAGCAAGTTTTAGGCTGCACCACTCAAACATTCCTAGCAACCGCGTGTAAAAGCCTTCAGCGGCGCCATAACGGGATCGGTAGAGCTCCGGGCATAGATCGTGCTGATCAAAGACGAATTTCTTTCCGAGCAGTTTGAAGGGCAAAGCCGCTAGAAAGAGAGTATCGGGAGGATTGTGGGCGTGCATCACGTCAAAGCCGCGCCTTACAAAAATGTAAGTGCTAACAGTAAGACAAGCTGTCGTGAAGTAGAGGTATTCTACAACATAACCAAAAAAGGATTTCAGCTTAATGAAGAGCCGGCTCGTTCGGCTATCATTGGCCGACGAGGTCTTTTTAAAGAGCTCCAATGTCGGGACACGGTAAACTTCAATACTGTTCCAGGTCTGGCGTGCTGGCTGACCCTGTCTCCGAAGCGCAACGACTGCGACCTTGTAACCTGCGTCAGCGAGTAAACGTGCCTCGTTCGCGACACGAGTATCCTGAGGAAAGTGGTTTTCAACCCACATGAGGACGTTGGTTTGAGATCGACTCATGACTCGCCGTGTTGAAGCCGCGTTACCAGCAGATACCTTGATAATTGGGAGAAACCTTCGCGGATTCGCGTGGCAACCGAATCAAATCAATAATCAGCTTTGAATCGCCATTATTGGCTACAGCTTCCTGAATTTTGGAATTATTTTTGCCAACTACCACTACGTCACTGGCTTCGATGGCTTCCTTTGCAGAAGAAACCATCAACGATGAAATGTGCGGTATAGCTTGTTCAATGTAGTGCTTGTTCGCACCCACGAGTCTCGCCAGAGCAACTTCTTCGTCGTAAATAGCCAATTTATATCCTTTGCCGATCAAGGTTTCGATCAGTCCAACAATCGGACTTTCACGGAGATCGTCGGATCCGCCCTTAAAGCTGAGGCCCAACACGCCGACACGATTTTTGCCGGTGTGCCGGATCAAATTGAAGGCTAGCTCGATCTGCTTACGATTTGTTTCGAGCACGGCACTGAGCACTGGCAGTTCCAGATCTAACTGCTTCGCCTTGTAAAGAATGGCGCGAATATCTTTTGGCAGACATGAGCCACCAAAAGCGAAGCCGGGCTTAAGATAATAGGGAGAGATGTTCAGCTTTGTATCTTTACAGAAAATCTCCATTACTTTGTGGCTATCAGTGCCCATAGCCTTACACAGATTTCCGATCTCATTCGCGAAACAGACTTTAAGAGCGTGAAATGCGTTGGAGGCGTACTTGATCAACTCAGCTACCGAAAGGGGGGTGCGCTCTATGGGGGCGTTTAGGCTGGAGTAAAGAGCGGCAACTCGTTCAGCAGCACGCTCGTCAGAGGTTCCGATGATCGTAAACGCGGGATGATGAAAATCATGAATGGCTGTCGTTTCGCGCATGAACTCGGGATTCATGCAGATGCCGAAGTCTTTTCCATCCTTTTTGCCAGATTCTTTTTCCAGCAAGGGACGCACCACATCGTTTACTGTTCCGGGCAAAACGGTGCTTCGGACGACTACGACGTGGTAGGTGTTTGCTTGTCGTAGCAACTGGCCGATCTCGCTCACAACTCTTTTAAGCTGGCCAAGACCTAGACTGCCATTGTCGTTGCTCGGCGTGCCTACGCAAACCAGGGAAAAGTCGCCGAGTCTCTGCGCGCGCTGAGTAGCGTGCAGACGTCCCGCCTCAACTCCACGGCCAATCAATTCTTCCAAACCCGGTTCGATAATTGGGCTTTTTCCCGAGTTAATGAGAGAGACTTTGATCTCTTGTAAATCTACTCCGGTCACCGAATGACCGATCTCAGCGAAGCATGCAGCTGTCACGCACCCCACATACCCCATTCCAAAAACCGTAACATCCATAAGCGTTATTTTGTAGTTTTAACCATTCGGCGCCTCTTGCAGGCTATGTGACCTGAGCACAGAACTCGGCCACCTTTCTCGGAATCGGGTTCCAAAAAGCGCCCTCGTAACGCTTGCTCACGTACTCCAGAAACGATTTGTAGTGAGCGACCGGATATTCCCTTGATGTTGCGATCGCGTTATCAAGGCACAAATAGTCAGGATGCACGTCAACTAGCGCCATGCCGCCGTGTTGGGCGATCCAATCGAGTTTTCGCATCCAAATCTCCGGCGTTTTCTCTCGCAGCAGCACGAATAACGTGAAGTCTTGAGGTAGAGTATAAGGGAGCTCCACGTAGCCGTTGGAAGAAGAGTTGATAGCTGAGTGTTGATACCTGGTCGAGTCGCCATTGGGATTCGGGACCCAGAATGGAAAGATCGTGTGGCGGCCCTGGGGCTGCGGCTCAAATGGGTCCGTATCGAAAGTAGATGCATCGTACTGCACGTCGAGATCGTGTAGCCAATCGAGATTACGTAACATGAATCCCGATCTGAATCCCGACGCTCCCCACTCACGCGCGTAGGCATTGATTCTCGCGGCGTGCCGCGTGAACCTGCGGCGCGAGGAAAATAGGTGGCCATCGTGTTTAAGATCGTGTATGCCAACCTCGAACCCGTTGGAAGTGAGCTCCTTCCGCAATTCCGCTGGGACGCGGTAGCTTCCTTCTGGGATAAAATTAAAAGAAGAGCGGAATCCAAGGTCCAGTTCCAATTCCATCAAGGACCTACACCTTTCCAGACCCGTTTTGCTCTCAACATCGTGCGTCAGAACAAACGCAAATTTTTTGCCTTCCGGCCAGCCTGGCCAGTTTTCTGGCGCCCGCTCCGAGCCCGGCATAACGGGCCATATGTCTCCGCTTTGCTTGCGTAATCGCATAGCCAGCTTCCGTCGAATCGCCGTTCGAAGGAATTGCGGAACGAAAGGCTTTAAGCCGTAATAAATTCTATTGCGTAACATGAGAGAATAGCGACCTCGGTGGCCGCTATACAGGTCGGTGTGAGCACGAAATGCAACGTTAAAACTTGTGTGCCTCTTCTGTTTCGACTTTTCAAAACCGCGGCGGTGTTCAGCGAACCCTTTTATCAGCATCGAGGCCGGCATCGGAGCAAAACTAATTTATCAGGAAGAGTGGCAAAAGAGAGAGTATGCGCAGGATATTAACAATCCCTAGCGAACGGGAAGCGACCCATTGCAAAAATTGCAACGCGCTATTTTCCGTGCAGGCAATTAAGATTCAGAATCAAGCCACTTCGGGACGTAGGAACGCGTCTTGTTTACGACCACTGAAACGTTGCTTCGCTCAGCGATTAGCTTCCCGTAGCTGCGCTTAATGGCCTCACGGTTGTTCTTCTCCGCCTCGACCACTAGCAAAAGCTTGTCCATGAAAGCAGCCATTCCCCACGTGGGACTCGTTTGATCCAGCGGGGGCATGTCAAAAATAATGTAGTCAAAGTCGCTCGCCTTCATATTTGGCATCATATCGAAGAATTTTTTCAAGCCGAGCTGCGCTGGACCACCGGTATTAGGCGATCCCACCGTAGCAAGATAGAGATTGTCCGAAGCCGAAGCGATGGAGTCAGATGGCTTAAGGGCTTTGTTCAGAGGATAAGCCGGTTTACCCTTGAAAAATGAGTGCACCTCTTCCGGTCCCAGGTTCACATCGACGAGGAGCACCTTGCCGTCGTTTGTTTCTGAAAGTGAGGCAGCGAGTCCAGCAGCTAGGGTGGAAGTTCCCCCTTCCTCCGAAACACTTGTAACGCCAACCAGCTTCGGTTTATGCGTCAAATGATTGAGCTCGAAATAAAGACCGAGACGATCCCGGATCGAATCGCAGTATGGCCGGATGAAGTGGTCGGCGTCCCACGGCGCCAATTTGGCGTGACGCCGCCCCGTGGTAAGGGCTCCCGAATTCGCCGGTGAACCATTACGGGGCAAGGAGAAGCGACCGTTCCTATATGGAATAGAGAGCATCAATGGGATGTGTAACTGCGTTTCCAGCTGGAGCGGCCGACCAACGGTCTGGTTCAAAACCATGCCCCTTAGCAGCGCGAACACTATGCCCAAGGCTACTCCCCCCCCAATCAACGCGAGTGCGATCTTATTGCGTTTTTTAGTCTCGAGGCCAGGAGGAGAGGGTCGCTGCACCGCGCTAATGTTAGGCATCTTGGAAGGGTCCAAAGCCTCGTCGATCCGTGCCTTTTCGAGGGATGCTGCGAAGTACTTGTAATTCGCTTCGTCCATCTCTTGCTTCCTCTCCAAGTCTTCAATTTGCGGAGCCAGTTCTGAAAGCTTCTTCGTTCTCTGCTGAATATCTTGAAGTCGAGCCTTCAGCGCCTCGACTTTCGCCTGAGTGCCAGCGACCCTGGCCTTCGCAGATTGGGGGCTGTTTGCAGATGACGGGGTCTTTGTTCTCCACCCTTTTGCCTTTTTTTCGGCGGTCTGATTAGCGAGGGCTTGTTGTTCGGCCAAGTCCGCCTCCGCAGCGTTTAGCTGTTCCTGGGTTTTCGACGCCTCTGTTGTAAGAGCCACTGAACCCTCTTTAAGCGACGCAATCCCAGTCTTTTCCTTTAGCGACTTTAGGGCGTCCTCGGTTTGGTTTAATCGCATTCGAACTTGATCGGTTTGTTGAGTCACAAAATCGAAGGCCCCGGCTGAGCGGTGTACTTCAAGATGCTTGACAAAATAACGACTCAATAGTTCCTGCAAAACGAGCGTCGCAATCTCAGGATTTCGGTTCTTATAGGAAATTAAAATGATGTTGCTTCCTTTGTTTGAAACAACGTTCAAGCCAGAAGCGATGCTGCTCGCCGCCTCGCCTTCCGTCGCCGGCCCAGAGGGCGGTAATAATCGTTTCAGACCAAGCGCCTGAATGATGTGGGTAAATCGATCCTGGGCCGGCGGCAGCACTTTCTTGGGACCCAGTGCCTGGGCAACCTGGACGGCCAAATCCCAACTAGTCAGAATCTCGATCTCAGCGCCGATTACTCTATCCGCTTCGGTATTCGCTACAGCACCGGCTTTCTCGGCTTCAGCCGGGTCAACACCGCTTCTTTCCAGAACATACCGCACCAACAACTTGGCCTGCGACTCGTAAGAAGGTGGATAAAGAAAGTAAACAGCTGCAGCGGCAATAATCCCGGCTGCCGCCCACACGATGATTGTTCGCTTGCGTTTAAAGAGAGCGAAAAGAATATCGCCAAGTTTCAAACCGGTTGGGGGTGGAGTTTCGCGTCGTATTTCAGCCATAGTTTTAGCCTTTAGTCGAGGTGTGGATACAGGATTGAGCCTGCCAGCCGGTTGAAGACCAGCGGCATTCTGCCAAAAATGTTTTTATGGAATGCGGAATCGCGGCGGGGCGGAGGTAAACACTGCCGGCCCGATGGATCGACTCGGAAGTAATCGATTATTTCTTCCTGCGTGTCCCAAGAAAGCTTGAATCGTCGCAAACCGGCGTTTTCGGCGTCCGTACGGCCGAAATGTAATTTTTCGACGCCAGTGCGCGCTAGAAGCTGGATGCCTTCCCACATGACAAGATTGTTTGCGCGAAATTCTTGAAACCTCTTGTCCGAAGCGCCGTACTTATAGACGGCATGCTTTCCGAACCGAAAAAAAACCGCCGCAGCAATCGGGCGCGACCCGCGTCGTGCCAGAACAATAAAGCCCAGACCGGGCTTGATGATGTGTTCGTAAATGTTCAGGAAAAACGATGCCGGCTGCGGCGGAAGACCATGGCGCCGGCGTGTTTGGACGTGGAGCCGGTAAAACTCGTCGGTAGCCTGGCGACTGCGGGCAACAAGCGCAGTCACATTGCTGCGTTCCGCTTTGCGAATAGCGCGACGGACTTGGCTGTCGAAACGACCTGCCATTTCCTCGGGGCGGCAGCGGAGATCGAGTGTATGCCCGTAGAATTTGGTTGCCGAGCTCAAGGTAGCTTGAAACGATTTGCCTCCCCGGATTTCCAGGTGTTTCCAGCGTCGTTCCCGCGCGAAGCGAACAACCCGGTCTTTTACAACGCCCGTCACTTCAGGATCAAAAATGAGCGGCTCGCACACATCGCTGAATGGAAGGCAGACACCGCGTCGTCCAGTAAATGCGCTGCGTACTTCCATCAGTGGTATGAGCGCGGCCAACCTGCGTCCACGGGAAAATTGAAGATAAAAGGGCTGATGATTATAAGTCTTATGAAGCACTTTTGCCCAGGCGCTGGTGTGGAAGCAGCCGGCCTCGCGATGCAAGGCAATCACAAGATCCCAACTTGGATTTTGGAGGGGATTAATAATCCACATTTGAAGCGGTTCCTCGCTCTTCTTCGGCTCTACCAAGGAATCCTCGCCAGAAAAGGGGTCCGCGTCCACGGATGGCCAATTGCCTACTTCGAGAGTGTTCAAATCGCTTTCTTCCTAGACGAGTGCTTCTGCCCCAATCGTTTCGGTAACGCAGCGAACGACGTATTCGATCTGCTGTTTCGTCAGCTCTGGAAACATCGGCAGAGAAAGAAATTGGTCGGCCAGACTTTCCGCAATTGGGAACGCGCCCTTCTTGTAGCCGAGATTTCGGCATGCCTCCTGCAAATGAATCGGCACCGGATAATGCACAGCGCACCCGACTCCTTTTTCCTGGAGACTCCGAGCAACTACATCCCGTTCCTGTACGCGAATGGCATAGACGTGATACACGTGCCGTGCGTACACCGTCTCGACCGGCGTTAGAACCTCATCGATTCCGGCAAGAGCCTGGCTGTATTCCGTAGCATGTTTGCGTCGCAGGGAATTTGCTTCGTCAAGATGACGCAGTTTGATCGATAAGACCGCCGCCTGGATGCCGTCCATTCGGCAGTTCCATCCCATCAGGGTGTGGTAATATTTTCGTGACTGGCCGTGGTCCCGCAACATCTGGATTTGCTTCCGTAACTCAGGGTCATTCGTCACGACAGCGCCGGCCTCACCGAAGGCGCCAAGGTTTTTTCCGGGGTAAAAACTGAAGCAACCCGCGTCGCCCATCGTGCCTGCCTTTCGGCCTTTATACTCAGCGCCATGCGCCTGAGCGGCATCTTCAACCACGAAGAGCCCATTCGCGCGTGCGAATTCCAAAATCGGGTCCATGTTAGCCGGTTGACCGAAAAGGTGAACCGGAATAATCGCTTTGGTCTTCTCCGTCAGACTCTTCTCAAGTTCCGCTGGGTTCATCGTGAATGTGTCTTGATCAACATCCACAAACACCGGCCGGGCTTTGCAGTAAGTAATCGCCTCGGCAGTGGCGATAAAAGTATTCGGAACGGTAATGACTTCATCGCCTTCACCGATTCCAAGCCCCAGCAGGGCAAGCCAAAGGGCGTCAGTGCCATTGCCCACGGCGATTGCCTCGGAGGATCCGCAGAATGCAGCGAACTCTTCTTCGAACTTTTCTACGAACGGTCCGCCGGCAAAGGCGCTGCTCTCGATCACTTCCCGAATAGCGCGATCGAATTTTTCGATAAAAGGGGCGTGATGCGCCTTCAAATCGAGGAAGGGTACTTTCATTTTATGTTTAGCTTAAAGGGATGAATCTGGGCGGTTATGGTCGAGGTTTCGCGTGCTGCGCGATGCGTTAGCGCGAAGCGTGCGCGCGCCAATCATCCAGCGAATGCTTCAACCTGAAGCATCTCTTCCGCTTGGACTGGGGCGAGAACTGGCGCTGCACTACTCGAATGAGAAAGTGTCACCGGTGCACCGTTCATGTTGACGGAAGTGCTAGCTGCCTCAAGGATTCTGACCATTTCCAGCCCCCGACGGCCATTCGTTAGCGGTTGAGAATTCGTTTTGATACAGTCAACAAAATGTTCACACGCCAGCTTTAGCGGCTCCTCCTGGTGGAGGTACGGGATGTAACTATCTCCGTAGTGATACGAGTATTGAAATTCGGCGAACGTGTCGTAATGCGGCGGACGTTCTACCCGTGCGTCGTAAATGCGGATTTTCTCGCGTGTCCTCAAATCATCATAGACGATCATGCGTCGCGTACCGACGATAGTCATTTCACGAATTTTCCGTGGCTCGAGCCAGCTGCTCTGAATGGTTGCGAAGCGTTTACGCGAGAAGGACAGCGACATGTTTGTCACGTCCTCTACTCCCGGCGTGATGTGAGCATTTCCCTGGCAGTTAATTGTCGTAGGCAATTCGTCCAGAATATGGAGAATGATCGAGATATCGTGCGGCGCCAGATCCCACGCAACGTTAATGTCCTTTTGGAATAATCCCAGGTTGAGACGCCGGCAGTTGATATAGCGAATCTCACCCAAATCTCCGGCTTGAACAATTTGGGCAATCTTTTGGACGGGCGACGAGTAAAGAAAGGTGTGATCGATCATCAAAACCAGACCATTGCGGTGGGCGATTTCGATCAATTCCTCGCACTCTGCTGAAGACGACGCCATTGGTTTTTCGATGAACGTATGTTTACCCGCCAGAAGAGCTGCCTTGGCCAGCGAATAGTGATGCTTCACCGGGGTGGCGATGACGACTGTGTCCACGTTTGCGTCGTTAAGAAGCTGCTGCGTCTGCGTCAAGCCTTCGACGTCCGGATACAGCGCGCGGATATGTTTTAGGCGCTCAGGATTGACGTCGCAGACGGCTTTGAGCTGGCAATCCTGAAGACCTTTGAAGTTCCGAACCAGAAGCGGTCCCCAGTAACCGCACCCGATGATGCCGACTGTGATTTGCTTCTTCATGGTTTGTGAGCTGATTCTGCGAGGCGCTGTAAGATCGTGCTCGGCGAGCGCGGACTTTTTCGAGCCGAGTTTACAAACGTTTGTAAAATTGGCGCTTGGGCGCGGACAGTGCTGTCTTGCCGAATAGGTTGCGCTGGCACTCTGGATTCGACCACCTGCGAAGCGATAACAGTGCAGGTCTTGAATATGATTTTCAGGTCTAGGAGGATCGATAGGTTTTTTAGATAGAAGAGGTCCATCACGATCATCTCGTTGAACGTCGTTTTATTCTTGCCGTTTACCTGCCAGTATCCGGTCAAGCCCGGCAGCGCGTTCACGCGTTCTCGTTGCCATGGCTCGTAATGGGCAAATTCATTTGGCGTACAGGGCCGCGGGCCAACCAGGCTCATGTCACCGCAAAGCACGTTGAAGATTTGAGGCAACTCATCCAAGCCGCTCGCACGCAGAAATCGGCCGAAAGGGGCGAGGCGTGCATCGCCGTAGGTATCCAGCTTTGTCATTGGACGATCGACCCTCATCAATTCTTGAAAGTAGTGTTCGTGGGTTTGTGTTTCGGCGCTCACCTTCATTGTCCGGAACTTCCAGATAAGAAAATGTCTTCCACCGAGTCCAACGCGTTTCTGTCGATAGAAAATCGGGCCTGGCGAAGCGAGTCGCGTCACCAACATCAGCAAGATCATCAACGGCAACCAGATCGGCAACGCAAGGAGAATGCACGTGATGTCGAGAGCCGCTTTCCAGCCGGGGACCTTCTGCGCTGGATAGTCCTGAAAATCGATTGTAGACCGACGCGGTTTCGCGCCGTTCCCGTTCGAACTGTTATAGGGCAAGCTGCCGCCCTTGGTCGCCCGCCCCACATGCGGGAGATGGCCTTCTATCCTCATTTGTTGATTTCCTCTAACTGCTGCTAACCCGCTAACCATGCGGGATTGTGAGAGTGAGGAATCCGCATCTAGGTCTTTATGACCGAGGAGCGGGTCCTCGAAAAACTCACCCTTAAAAATGTGAAAACGGGGGGGCAAAGCAGGAAACGAAAATCGAAATCGCGGCAGTTAAACGATGTTTGCTCGCAGGCGAGGCGCCCTGCCGGGAGGGGCTCTTCGATTTGTCTATTTTCCCGCACGCTTACTTCTACGGAAACTGGGGGATGAAGGTTCCGAATAATTTGCAGGACGAGGGAATTTAACGGCGCTGTCACAAACCGAGGAATCAAGTCCGAAATACAAGAGAATTGGCGGATTACCGGCGGTCGATTCGGGCACTTATTCGATCTCGGAGAGGAGGGTGTCGAGGTTCTCGCTCTCGGAACCATGCTCTTCGGCCAGTCCGGTTTGCACCAAACAGCCAAGGCAAAGTCCGTTGTGAACACGCACTATACCGCAGCAATGCGGGCACTCGTCATCCTCATGCTGAGGTGTTCCAAACGATTCAGTAAGGCCGTTTAAATCCATTTTTCATAATCCCCGTTGGCTGCTGCTCGCCAAGGCGGTTTGTCGCCCGGGCGAAGTCTCTCTGCTGATGCACAACTGTGCTCCGGAATGGAGCCCGCAGCATCGCCAAAGCGTGCCGTCGGAGAAGCTTACATGTGAGTTCGCGCGCTACAGCGTGCACAAGCACTTCTACGGAAAGCCGGGGACGAAGTTCCAAAAAATGCTTATCCCGGCAGGAAAAAGGTCTGGTTTTTACACAGTTGTTTCAATTACCGTTTCGAAAGATCAGCGAGGGGCCTATGCACTTTGACGACACTTCAGATTCCCATTCAATTCACAAAGAAGTAGTGCTCCATTCGACGACCTATGGGCGAATCATCTGAAATTTTAAAAAGTGCAGTTGCTGGAGCCAGGAAGACGCTGCAGTCACTTGTTCACCTCGATGGGCACCTCGAGAAGGCTGCGGGTCTGATCGAAGACTGTTTGCGCTCAGGGGGCAAATTGCTCGTTTGCGGAAATGGAGGCAGCGCGGCCGATGCGTCGCATTTCGCAACAGAGTTTGTGGTGCGCTTTATGAAAGACCGTCCCGCCTACCCAGCGATTTGTCTTGCCGGCGATGGGGGACTTCTCACTGCGGCGGGCAATGATTATGGCTTCGACGAGATTTTTGCTCGCCAGGTGGCGGCTTTCGGCCTTCCAGGGGATTTGCTGATTTGCCTAACGACTTCCGGCAAATCCAGGAACATCGAGCGCGCATTGCAGGAAGCAAAAGCGCGCAAGCTTAAGACTATTACTTTCCTCGGTCGCGACGGCGGATCAACCATTGGGATGGCCGATGTCGATCTTTTGGTTCGCGGCGATTTAACTGCCCGGATTCAAGAGGCGCACACGCTTCTGCTCCATGTCTTGTGCGAAACTGTTGAGCTTCGGCTCATCGGAAAGAAAAAATACCCAGTAAACACACGAAAGTTTAAAGAGCGTCCTCGCAGTCCTGGACTTTCGCGCGTTTCGTAGCGGAAAAGATTTCCGGCTATTCTGAGTTTTTTAGCAACCGTTCCCGTTCGCGGTCCAGTTGCCGGCGTTCGCTTGCCGTTAAACTTCCGATTCCGAGCTTGGAAATCTTGTCGAGTATCGGATCGATCGAGGTGTAAACATCATCCGTTTCCGCCGAACGGCTGGAATGCATTTTGGGGACAACGTGGAATTTCGGCCTCGGAGCGAAGCGCGTTTTTAATGCGTCCCACCAGGGGAGTTCCGGGCCGGCGCCGTACATTTCAATGAAAAGGAACGCTGCACCGATGCTTGTCCAAACGACCATCAAATCGCTCCAGGCGTGATATGCGAGAAGTTGCAAGGTGTAAACCGCGGCAAGAATCAGCACAACCCATTTGGTCATGATCCGCAAAAACAATTCAGCTCGCGGATAGATAGTGGCGAAGGCAACAAAAATGCCAAAGTGCAGCGCTGACGAACCGGAAGCGAGGGACAGGACTGAACGCTGCCAGAATCCCCAGATCGTCAGCAGCACCGCAGGCGCGACCAGCAAAATGATGTACAAGGTGATGTAAGCGCGTCGGCCGATAAAGCGCTCCACTTCTCGTCCAAACACGAACAACATGTACATCTCGATTGCAAACCAAAGCAGCGCGGACGGCGAATGTACGAACGCATACGTGAAAAGACGCCACACTTGGCCGGCCCACACTGCCGCGCTATCGAATTGTAAATAGGCTAAGAAGGAATGTGCCCCGATCATGACGAGAATCGCTGTGAGAATCGCGGCCGCGACGTGCAGTCCAACCAGCATGGTAGTCACATCGACGGGATAGCGGCCCATCCACGCAACCGGCCGATAATCATCGGAGATGGTGACCCCGAACATGCTTTCAATTAATGCCGCGCACTGTTCTTACGCAAGCGTGAAACAATTTAGAGTCCAACGATTCACCGTGGCGAAGCCGTTCATTCGTGCTTAAGATGGACACCTTCGTTTCATGAAAGATATCGCACCTGCCATTTTCCCGCCGGATGGAATCGGTGATACCAAGCCTACGAACCAGGCCGTGCTCGATTGGGTGCATGAAATCGGAAAACTGACGAAACCCGAGAACATTTTCTGGTGTGACGGTTCCGAGCGCGAGAATGAATTTCTGCTAGCGGAATCTTTGAAACAGAACGTGCTGATCAAGCTGAACCAGGAAAAAGTTCCGCGCTCCTATTTGCACCGCTCGAATCCAAACGATGTCGCTCGGGTCGAAAAATTCACATTCATTTGCACGCCGACTAAAAAAGAAGCCGGGCCCACAAACAACTGGTCGGAACCGGCGGAGACATATTCGAAGTTATATGGATTGCTGAATGGCGCGATGCGCGGGCGAACCATGTTTGTCGTCCCCTATATCATGGGCCCGCCCGATTCAACTTTGACGAAAGTCGGGTTCGAAATCACCGATTCAAAATACGTCGTACTTAGCATGCGAATCATGACACGTATGGGCAAAATCGCCCTCGAACGGCTGGGCAATGACCCAAAAGTGGAATGGAACCGTGGTGTGCATTCACTATTAGATGTTAATCCTGATCGGCGATTCATCTGTCATTTTCCCCAGGACAACACAATTATTTCGGTCGGCTCCGGTTATGGCGGGAATGTTTTGCTGAGTAAGAAATGTCTCGCGCTGCGCATCGGCTCGTATCTTGCTCGCAAGCAAGGCTGGATGGCTGAGCACATGCTGATCCTCGGCGTCGAATCGCCGGAAGGAAAAAAGCATTACGTGGCTGCGGCGTTTCCCAGCGCATGCGGCAAAACCAATTTTGCAATGTTAATTCCGCCTGCGCATTTCAAAGGCTGGAAAGTGACGACGGTCGGAGACGACATCGCGTGGATGGAAATTCGCGACGGGCGTTTGTTCGCAGTGAATCCGGAGAACGGCTACTTCGGCGTGGTTCCCGGCACGAGTTACAAATCGAATCCGAATGCGATGAAATCCATCGAGCACGACACGCTTTACACAAACGTCGCGCTCACTGACGACGGCGATGTTTGGTGGGAAGGAAAAGACGGCGATCCTCCGAAGCATGCCATTGACTGGCTGGGGAATGATTGGACTCCGGACTCAAAAGAAAAAGCCGCTCATCCCAACAGCAGGTTTGCCACGCCGATGCGCAATAATCCGGCTCTCGACCCCGACGTGGAAAAAGGTGAAGGCGTCCCAATCAGTGCCATCATTTTCGGCGGCCGGCGCAGTGACACCGTACCATTGGTTTACGAGGCATTCGATTGGACCCACGGCGTTTATCTTGGCGCCACCATGGCGTCCGAGACAACCGCCGCCGCGACCGGGGCTGTGGGAAAAGTTCGCCGCGATCCGATGGCGATGCTGCCTTTCTGCGGATACAATATCGGCGATTATTTCCGGCATTGGATCGCTATCGGAAAACGTCTCACCAGCCCGCCGCTCATCTTCAACGTGAATTGGTTTCGCAAAGGCGCGAATGGAAAATTTCTCTGGCCGGGCTTCGGCGAGAACATGCGCGTGCTCAAATGGATCATCGATCGGTGTGAACAAAATGCTGGCGCCCTCAAATCGCCTGTCGGTTGGTTGCCCAGTCCGCATGATCTCGATCTTGATGGTCTAGACATCGATCACGAATCCGTTGCGGATCTTCTCGGAATCGATCACGAGGAATGGCAAAAAGAACTCGCCCAGCACAAAACATTCTTCGACTCACTCGGCGGCGTGGTTCCAGAGGAATTGCAGGAGCAACGCGCGCAGCTCGTCGCGCGTTTCGCTGAATAATCATCTGAGCGTTCGCCATCGAGCGGAGGGAGCGATCTCTCGGAGGGTGATTGATCACGCTGCGTACCAGTGTGACGCAGACTTCGTAGGCGTGGTGGGAATGACCCACCTTTTGTGCTGCAGAAATTTGCGAACCGCTTGACTGGCGGCGAATATTTCCAGTGGGTTCGAAGGTTGCGAGCACAAAACATCTCAGAGCACCAGTCGCGAAGGATCACATTGAGGTTCGTGGGGCGCGCCAGAACAATCTCAAAGGGATCGATGTTGATCTTCCGCTGGGGAAATTGACGGTCGTCACAGGCCCCAGCGGGAGCGGCAAGTCCAGTCTGGCCTTCGAGACGATTTATGCGGAAGGCCAGCGACGTTACGTCGAAACGTTCAGCCCATATATGCGGCAATTTCTCGACCGCATGGACAAGCCGCGCGTGGACGACATCCGCGGTATCCCTCCTGCGATCGCCATCGAGCAAGCGAACCCGGTCAAGAGCTCGCGCTCGACCGTAGGCACGATGACGGAAATCAACGATTATCTGAAATTGCTCTGGCCGCGGGTTGCTCGTGCATTTTGTCCCACTTGCAGCCGCGAAATTCGCCCAGAAACCGCGCAGTCAATCGCTTACCAAGTGTCGCACGATTGCGCTAAAAAAACTGTTTTTGTCACTTTCTGGGTCGCCGTTCCGCCGAAAACCGAGCCGCGTAAGTTCTTCGATTTCCTTCAGCAACAGGGTTATCTCCGCGTATGGATCGACAACCAAATTGTGCGCGTCGATGCCGATCCAAAGCTGAAACGATTGGGCGGCCGCGTTCAGGTTATCCAGGATCGCATCACGATCTCGGAGGAAAACCGTGCGCGCCTGGTTGAGGCCATCGAAACCGCGTTACGGTTCGGTAAAGGAAAAGTCAACGTCGTTCCGGTTTCAGAAAACGTCCAACGCGCAACAACCAACGTTCAACGCCCAGCGAACCACGGGTCCCGCATCACGAATCACGAATTACCGTTCTCCATCGGCTGGCATTGCGCCCACTGCGATCTCGACATTCGGCCGCCTACACCCGGGCTGTTCAGTTTCAATAATCCACTAGGCGCCTGTCCGGAATGTCGAGGATTTGGTCGTACCATAGCAATCGATCTGAACAAGGCGATCCCAAATCGCAGGCTGAGCATCAAACAAGGTGTGGTGCGCGTTTTTCGCGGCGTCGAATTCGGCGAGTCGCAGAAAGACTTGCTTCGAGCCTGCGCGCGCGAAGAGATCGATATCAATATTCCATTCGAAGAATTGCCGAAGGCCGATCAGGATTTCGTCATCCAAGGCGAGAGGCGGTCAGGTAGTTATACGGAAGAAGATTACGAAAACGATCGATGGTATGGTGTCCGCGGATTCTTCCGCTGGCTCGAGAGCAAGACTTACAAGATGCATGTGCGCGTCTTGCTCAGCCGCTATCGAGCTTACGTCACCTGCCCTGGCTGCAGCGGCGGCCGGTATCAACCCGAAGCGCTAAATTACAAAACTGTTGCGACGATCCATGACCGCCGAGACGGCGCTAGTAGAGCGCCGTTACACTTAACGCTTCCAGAATTTCAAGCCCTTTCGGTTTCCGACGCGCGCGATTTTCTCAGCACGATCGAGATTCCTGCAAACGATTCGACTGCACGAATGTTGGGCGACGAAATTTGTGCACGCCTCAATTATCTTTGCGAAGTCGGCGTTGGCTATCTCACGCTTGACCGATCCACGCGCACTTTGAGCGGCGGCGAAGTGCAACGGGTAAACCTCACAACATGCCTCGGGGCATCGCTGGTCAACACACTGTTCGTCATGGATGAACCGAGCATCGGTTTGCATCCGCGCGACGTGGGCCGGCTTGTGCGTGTAATGCATAACTTACGCGACAAAGGCAATACGCTGCTCGTGGTCGAGCACGAGGAACAAATCATTCACGCTGCTGATAACTTAATCGATATCGGTCCGGGACGCGGCGAACACGGCGGCGAGTTGGTTTGGAGTGGAACGCTCGACCAATTTGTAAATGGATCCGGCGCGCCCGCGCGCCGCACAAGGCCGGGAAACCGGTGCGATGGCGCGCCGGCTCCATCCTTGACTCGTGATTATCTGACGAATCGCAAATCAATTTCGATTCCGAGGTCGCGGCGAACATCGAAGTCATCGATCAAGATCGTTGGCGCGCGACAACACAACCTGAAGAACATCGACGTCGACGTTCCGCTCGGAGTTTTCACATGTGTCACCGGGGTTTCTGGGTCTGGAAAATCCACGCTGATCCACGACGTGCTCTACCGGAATCTGGTGGTCGCGAGGGGAGAGTCGTCTGATCACCAGCCTACACAAGGCTACGGCTCGCCAGGGGAGCCGGGGGCGTGCAAATCGGTCACCGGCGCGCATCGGATCCGCGACGTAATCATGGTCGATCAGGCACCGCTTGCGCGCACGCCCCGGTCGACACCGCTGCTTTATTTGGGGCTCTACGATCGGGTTCGCGAATTGTTCGCCGCTCGACCGGAAGCAATGTCGCAGGGATTCACGCCGGGCACGTTCTCGTTTAATTCCGGCAGCGGTCGCTGCGAACGTTGCTCCGGCACGGGATACGAGAAAATTGAGATGCAATTTTTGAGTGATCTTTTCGTGCGCTGCGCAGAATGCGAAGGCAAACGGTTTCAACCGCACGTTTTGAAAGTTCAACTACACGAAAAATCAATCCACGATTTGCTGAGGCTCACCGTAAGCGAAGCGATTGAATTTTTCGCACAGATTGGCGAGGACAAAACGGTGTCTGAACCGCTTCGCGTGCTCGAGGAAGTCGGGCTTGGCTATCTGCGGCTGGGCCAACCGCTGAATACGCTATCGGGTGGTGAATCGCAGCGGCTGAAGCTTGTTGGGCATTTGGCTGAGATAGAAAACGTTGAACGTTCAACACCCAACGGCGAGCGTCAAAATGGAAAGGCCGGTGGCAATTTGTTTATCTTCGATGAACCAACCACAGGCCTTCATTTCGATGACGTGGCAATGCTGCTCCGATTATTTCAGCGGCTGGTTGATCGCGGTCATTCCATCGTAGTGATCGAGCACAATCTCGAAGTGATTAAGTGCGCCGATTGGATTGTCGACCTCGGACCGGAAGCAGGAAATGCAGGCGGCGAGGTGGTCGCAACTGGAACGCCGGAGCAAATCGCGAAGATCGAGGAATCGCACACCGGGAAATTCTTGCGTCGCGTTATTTCGAGCGGAGCGAAGCGAAGTCGAGATGGTAGTTCTGCCAGATCCTTCGACTTCGCTTGGAATGGAAGGACGAAATTGGCGCGCGCCGCCGAGGAGGCCCCCCCATTTCGAGTTCTTGGACACAACGGCGCAATCCAGATCCACGGCGCACGTGAGCACAATCTGAAAAACATCGACGTCAAGATCCCAAGGGAACAAATGGTGGTCATTACCGGTCTGAGTGGTTCCGGCAAATCCACGCTCGCATTTGATATTCTCTTCTCGGAGGGACAACGACGTTTTCTCGACAGCATGTCGCCGTATGCGCGGCAATTCGTTGAGCAGCTTGAAAAGCCCGACGTCGATTTGGTTAGCGGATTGCCTCCCAGCGTCGCGATTGAGCAAAGGGTCACACGCGGCGGAGGAAAATCGACCGTCGCGACAGTGACGGAGGTGTACCACTTTCTCCGGCTGCTTTTCGCGAAAACCGGAACGCAATTTTGCCCGGACTGCGATTTGCCCGTGGAAAAGCAAAGCCTCGCCGCAATTGCCAAACAAATTGAATCAACAGCGAAGCGCGGCGCGGTGAGAGTGCTCGCGCCACTGGTAAAGGCTCGAAAAGGTTTTCACACCGAAGTCGCGCGCTGGGCGGAACGTCAGGGATTCGACACGCTATATGTGGATGGAAAGCTGGTTCCGGTTTCGCAGTTTCAAAAACTAGAGCGCTTCAAAGAGCATACGATCGATGCGGTCGTTGGGCTCATCGATCGGAAGCGAATTGCGGGGACGCGGGATGTCGCCAGGCGCGCTCTTGACATCGGACGCGGCACGGCGCGTCTGCTCGATTCAAAAAATCGGCTGACAGTCATGAGCACTGAAATGAGCTGCCCAAACTGTGGTCGTGCCTTCGAGGAGCTCGATCCGCGTTTGTTTTCGTTTAATTCACCACACGGCGCTTGTGAAGAATGCGGCGGGTTCGGCGAAATTTGGGATCAGGATCTGCAAACCGCTGCCAGTCCCGACGGTGAATCGGTTCTCGAAACCGAGCTCGCCGCCGAGCGCGAGTCCGAATGGATCGAGGAAGGCGAAGCGCACGAATGCCCGGGTTGTCACGGCTCGCGTCTGAATGCCGTAGCGCGTCACGTGCGCGTCCATGATTACACGATCGATCAGTTTACGAATCTTTCGGCCAGCGAAGCAGCGCGCCAGATGAAGCGATTGAAATTCCGCGGGACGCATCAAACGATCGCTGCCGGGCTCGTTCCTGAAATTCAACAGCGATTGCTTTTCATGCAGAAAGTGGGCCTCGGTTATCTTGCGCTTGGGCGCTCGGCAAAGACGTTAAGCGGCGGGGAATCTCAGCGAATCCGGTTGGCTGCGCAGCTGGGCTCAAACCTGCGCGGCGTCCTTTACGTACTGGATGAGCCGACGATCGGTCTTCATCCGCGCGATAACTTGCGATTGCTCGACACGCTGACCGCGCTGCGGAACAAGGGAAACTCGCTGATTATTGTCGAGCATGACGAGGAAACGATGCGGCGCGCCGATCACATCATCGATCTTGGTCCACGCGCTGGAATTCACGGAGGACAAGTCGTCGCGACGGGCACGCTGCTCGACGTGGAAGAAAACGCAGATTCCGAAACGGCCCGCTGCCTGAAAATACCGCTTCGGCATCCTACCCGCGGATCGCGTCGGTCTCTGCGCGACGTTGAAGATTGGATCGAAGTCCGTGATGCCAGAGCGAATAATTTGAAAAACATCGATGTTCGCTTCCCTGTCGGAAGGCTCTCGGTGATCACAGGAATCTCTGGCAGTGGTAAATCGACATTGATGCACGACGTAATTTGGCCTGCAGTGCGCGAGCAGCTTAAAGAAAGAAAACGCGCAGGAAATGGCGATCTGTTCAAACTGGTTAGGCCTGCGCAGGAGATCGAAGCAGTTTACGAAGTCGATCAGTCACCGATCGGTAAGACATCGCGCTCGACGCCGAGCACCTACGTGAAAGTGTTCGACGAGATCCGGAATCTTTACGCGCAGTTACCCGTCTCGCGTGTGCGCGGCTATTCTGCCAGCCGATTCTCATTCAACGCGGAAGGCGGTCGTTGCGAGGCTTGCAAGGGTCAGGGCGTGATCAAACTGGAGATGAATTTTCTCCCGCGCACCTATGTGCCATGCGAAGATTGCGGGGGAAAACGTTACAATCCGCAAACGCTTGAGGTTCTCTACAGCGACAAATCGATCGGCGACGTAATGGAAATGACAATCGAGGAAGCTGCGAAATTCTTTTCGGCGCATCCGAAAATTGCGCGCCCCCTCTCTTTGCTGGTCGATACGGGGTTGGGCTATCTCAAGCTGGGGCAACCGAGTCCGACGCTGAGCGGCGGCGAAGCGCAGCGACTGAAGCTAGTCACACAACTCAAGCGTGGCGTTAGCCGCGCAGCCGACGAACGGATCCGGAAAATGCGCAAGCCAGGCTCGACATTGTATTTGCTCGAGGAGCCGACCATTGGCCTACACATGGCCGACATCGAATTACTTCTTAACGTGTTGCATCGCCTCGTGGACGAAGGAAACACGGTCATCGTGATCGAGCACAATCTCAGCGTGATCGCAGAAGCCGACTACATTGTTGATCTTGGCCCGGAAGCGGGCCCGGATGGAGGCGAAGTCGTCGCATGCGGGACACCGGAACAGCTTGCGAAGAATCGCGTGAGCCGGACGGCGCCGTTTTTGCGAAAAGTGCTCAGAGGAACGCGCGACACCGCGCGGTCATCCTGAGGAGAGCGAACGAGCTCGCGATCGCGCCGTCGATCACGCCCCGAACATGGCGTGATCAAAAATTCAGCTGTGAGGTCCCTCGCCGTCACTGCGGGTGGGGATGACGCGCGTTTTCGTTGCGGCTATCGCGCACTTCTGTGAAAGTCGGCGCAATGCTCGCGTACTATCTGCACAATCTCGATCCAATCATTTTTCGTATCTCCGGCAATGTCGGTCCCCGCTGGTACGGCCTGGCTTACGTGCTTGCTTTTATCTCCAGCTATCTCCTCTTCCTTTGGCTCGCCAAACGCGGCTTTGCCGATCTGCCCCCGCAACGAGTCGGCGACTTCATCACCGGGTGCGCGCTCTTTGGCGTGATCATTGGCGGGCGTCTCGGATACGTTTTCTTCTATAAACCGGAAATGCTGCGCGAGCCGCTATCCATCTTTCGCGTTTGGGAAGGCGGAATGTCCAGTCACGGAGGAATGCTCGGCGTGTTGCTGTTCACTTTATACTACGCACATCGGCACAAAATCTCGTGGACAAACCTCGGCGACAATCTGGTTGTCACCGCGCCGATCGGCTTGTTCTTCGGACGCTGCGCCAATTTCATTAACGGCGAACTTTATGGACGGATGACGAACGTTCCCTGGGCAATGCAGTTTCCCAAGGAACTGTTTGACCATCCCCAGGAAGCCGAGCGCGCGGTGGCGGCGTGCACGCGCATCGACACTTCGCTGGCGACACCCGACACGATCGTTGACGCCGTTCGCAGCCAGCCACAAGTGGTCACCGCGTTGCGCTCAATCCTTTCGCCGCGCCATCCTTCGCAGCTCTACGAGGCTTTTTTTGAAGGAATCGTTCTGTTTTCGATTTTGTGGTTCGTGCGTACCCGGAGGCGCGAGCCAAATGGCGTTCTGACTGGGTTATTTTTTATCTGCTACGCGATTTTTCGGATCGTAATCGAATATTTCCGCGAGCCTGATGCGACCCTGGTCGGTCCGTTCACGCGAGGCCAGTTCTTTTCGTTCTTTCTCATCGCCATCGGTCTCGGGTTTGTCGCGGTGGCAAAAACGCGGCCGACGTACCCACAAAGAACGACGAAGTATGAGTGACGAATGACGAATGAATGTTGAACGCGCAGATGACGAAAAAGTTCACGCCTTCATCGTTTTTTCGTCATTGGACGTTTGTCCTTTCTGCGAATGTTACTTTCGTTTCTTCAAAACGGCGTTATTACTTATGCCGGTGAAGCGGGAATGCTCGTTCCGGAAATCGTAGCGACCGGTGGCGGTCTTCTTTTTGCGTTCGATCACGCGACGATCGCAGGGAAACTTGTTCTGACTCTGCTTGCTGTCGTCTCCATCTTCAGTTGGTCAATCATGATCACGAAATTGCGCGTGATCCGGTTTGCCCGAAAACAGAACGCGCGTTTCCTTGCTGCTTTCCGGCAAGATCGACAACCGCTGCGTCTATTTGAGAAACATGCACGCTTTCCCGGATCGCCAGTATTCAATGTGTATCGCGCCGGCTGCGAGGAAATGACATTTCATCTGCTCGGATCGCCGGAGGTGGATGATACGTTTCGGGCGCGACTTGGGATCGCTGACAAAATCTCGCCGGCACAAATGGGCGCAGTAAACGCGGCGATGGAACGAGCCGTGGGCGAAACGGCGCTTTCACTCGAGTCGCAGATGATTTTGCTCGCAACCGCCGTGAGCGGTTCGCCCTTTCTCGGCTTGCTGGGCACGGTCTGGGGCGTGATGGATGCGTTCACCGGCGTCGCCGAAGCAGGTTCGCCGAACCTCGTCTCGATGGCGCCAGGTGTTTCAGGTGCGCTCATTACCACAGTGACCGCGCTCTGCGTCGCGATTCCAGCGATGTTCGGATACAATTTTCTCGTTACCAGCATTCGCGGGATGATTGTCGAGATGGACAATTTTGCCGCGGAGCTCGCTTCGGAATTCGAGCACAAATACGTCGATCACAGCTTACGTGAATCGGCATTTCGCCGATGAGACGCTACTCCCAACGCCAGAGTCTTTCGACACTGAGTGAGATTAACATCACGCCGTTGCTCGATCTGGCGTTCGTGTTGCTCATTATTTTTATGATCACAACGCCGCTGCTTGAAAGCAGCATGAACCTCGTCATTCCATCGAGTGGCGGGACGAATCCGCCGATCAAGTCATCCCAAGTGCAAATTGTCTCGATCGATCACAGCGAGACTATTCGGTTTAACGATCAGGTAATCGATTTGAAAGCGCTCACGGCGCGACTGACGGAATTGAAACAAACCAATCCAGACATCGCTGTTGTGATTCGACCTGATCGCGACTTGCCTGTGCAGAAATTGATTGTGTTGATGGATGCGCTGAAGCAGGCGCAAATTACCAAGGTCGGCATCGCCACCAGGGCAGAGTCGAAGTAGATGTCGACGACCCCGCGCTTTTGGCGAAACCTCACGCTAATTGCGCTTGCCCATGTCGCGCTGATCGCGGGACTAATTCGCTGGAGCGTAGCCGCTCGAAGCGCGCCAGATGCAGAAAGCTTGGTTTGGTTGAGCGGCGCGGATGATCTAGCAGCCGAAAGATCAGAGGGGAGTGCGGCATCGCCCACAAGGATATCAGTCGCATCCGTTGAGCCAGAACCCTCAAAGCCGGACGAAAAAGAAAAGGAGCAGCCCCCATTAACTCAGGCAAAGAGCGAAATCGAATTGCCGAAACCGAAGCCGACAGCAACGCCTCTGCCAAAAGCAACAGCAAAGCCGAGGGCAACGCCAAAACCCGCTCCAAAGCCGACACCCAAGTCAACTCCTAAAAAAACTATTCTGGCAAAAGCGCCCAAATCATCTCCGCACCTCAAGTCGAGTTCGTCAAAGTCCACGGGAGACGAAAGCGACTCGAGTAATGAGAAAAAGAAGAGCGGGAAAACCGCGAGCGCGAAAACTAAATCGACGTCGGAAACCGGCAGTAGCAAAACAGGCTCAGTGGGCAAAAGTGGCAGTGCGGGCGGGCGAAGCAATGCGTCGGAATTCGGGTGGTATGGCAACATGCTGCATGATCGTTTTTACAGCGCATGGACCCAGCCAACGACTACCGTTGCCTCCGGCACTAAGATTTCGACGCTCGTAAAAGTCCGAATCGAGAAAGATGGCCACGTCTCCAAGTTCGAGATTATCAAACCTTCCGAAAATGTCGTAGTGAACGAGTCAGTCGCGGCAATTGCGAAACGAGTAACCGAAGTCGATTCGCCGCCGACCGGCCTCGCTCAGGGCGATCATTACGACGTAAAAATCAATTTCGAGTTAAATACCAACCAGGAAACGGCGAAATAACAGGGCCATCGCCATGCCCGCGTCACCGGCCAGGTTTTGCCGATTCAGTCGCGCTTCTCCGCAAATTTCTCTTCGATCAACCGACGTAGACGCTCAGATATTGCCGGATGATCGAGGCGTTGAACGACTTCATCCAGAAAGCCTGTGACAATAAGACGCTGGGCCATGGGTACGGGAATGCCACGTGTGCGAAGATAGAAAAGCTCGTCTTCGTTGACCTGACCGGAAGTCGCCCCGTGGGTGCAACGCACGTTGTCGGCCAGAATTTCGAGGCCGGGCATTGAGTTGGCTTCCGCGTCGTCACTCAGCAGAAGGTTGCGCACTTTTTGATATGCATCGGTGAAGTGGGCGTGTGGCTCTACCCGGATGAGTCCACCGAAAATGGTGCGGGCGCGATCGTCGAGGGCGTTTTTGTACAGGAGATCGCTCGCTGTATGCGGGGAAACATGATCCTGCAATGTTCGAGCGTCGAATTCCTGCTCGTGCTTCGCCACAGCGACGGCAAGCAGATCACTGCGCCCACCTTCGCCGATAAGGCGGCTCAAACTTTCGAAGCGCGAGTAGCGCGAGCCAAGATGCAAATTCAGGCTCATCGCCGAAGCATCATGGTCGACCGTTGTCGAATTCATTTGCAACGCGATGACATTGTCCGCCCAATTTTGCGCGCACACGTACGTCACCTTCGCGCCAGGCCCGGACACGAGGTCGTTTACGCCGCACGCGAATCCCGGCACGTGTTCATTCACAGAGCGGAAATGTTCGATCACGGTGACCTTCGCGAGCTCGTCTGTGACCAGAAGCAAATGCGGAAACGCGGAAGCGTTTTCACCATTCAACCAATGGAAAATTTCGATTGGCAATTCAATCTCGACGCCTCGCGGCACGTAAAGAAACGTCCCTGATGAAACCAATGCCTGGTGCAGCGCGGCGAACTTGGCAGATCCAAGTCTTGCCGGTTGCGACATGAAATGTTTGCGGAACAAGTCCGCGTGCTCAACCATTGCCCGCTCGAGCGATTGGAAAATGACGCCGCGCTTTTTCAGCTGATCCGAAATCACGTCGCGCTCGACAAGCTCGTCCCCCGCGAAGATCATGCGGCCAGCCACCTCTTCGAGTCCGCGCGATTGCTCGAGAATAGTTGCGTGCTCCTGCTCAGTTAGTCTTGCACCATATCTGAACGGACTAAGATCGAGAAGACCGACATTGGTGAATCGCCACGCCTGATCTTTTCGTGTCGGCTTGGGTAATGACTCAAATAGTTTCCAAGCTGCGCTCTGTTGGTCACGGAACCAATCGGGAAATTCGCGAGACTCACCCGGGCCAGAAAGAATTGGCACGGCCTGGTTCTCGATTGTTGCGGTTTCGTTTTTGGTCATTCAAAAAATAGGACACCCAGGACCCATGCGTCCTACGGTTCCCTTAGGTGCGGCGGATGAGGAATTATCCGACCGAGCCTTCCATCTCCAGCTCGATCAGCCGTTTGAGCTCGACGCTGTATTCCATCGGAAATTGGCGGACCAGATCGTTGACGAAACCGTTGACGCTCAAGCTCATCGCCTGCGCCTCGGTGAGGCCGCGCTGTTGCATGTAAAAAATTTGCTCCGAGCTCACCTGGCTCACGCTGGCTTCGTGCTGAACGGCGTTGCCCGTACCGCGCACGGTGATCGCTGGATACGTGTCCGTGCGCGAGGTCGCATTGATAAGCAACGCGTCGCACTCGGTGTTGTTCTTGCAATTCTTCAGGTGCTTCGGCACGTGGACCAAGCCGCGGTAGGTGGCTCGGCCTTTTCCGATGGAGATCGATTTGGAAATGATGTTACTGGTTGTCTCATCGGCAGCGTGGATCATTTTTGCTCCGGTGTCCTGATGCTGACCGTCATTTGCGAGCGCGATGGAAAGAACTTCGCCGCGCGCCTTGCGACCCTTCATGATCACGCCTGGATATTTCATCGTGAGCCGCGAACCGATATTACAATCGATCCATTTCACCTCTGCGTTTTCGTGAGCAAGACCACGTTTGGTGACAAGATTGAACACATTCGACGCCCAGTTCTGGACGGTGATGTACTGAATTTTCGCTCCCTTCAGCGCGACCAATTCGACCACAGCGCTATGCAATGTGGGAGTATTAAATTTCGGCGCCGTGCAGCCCTCCATGTAGGTCACCTCCGAGCCTTCATCGGCGATGATCAGTGTGCGTTCGAACTGGCCAAAATTTTCAGCATTGATGCGGAAGTACGCCTGCAGCGGATGCTTCACTTTCACGCCGGGTGGCACGTAAATAAACGACCCGCCGCTAAACACAGCGGAGTTCAGCGCGCTAAATTTGTTGTCGGCGATGGGGATGACTTTGCCGAACCATTTCCGGAAAATTTCCGGATAATTCTTTAGTCCCTCTGTCGATCCGACGAAAATCACGCCTTGTTCGCCGACCGCCTTCTTGATATTTGAGTAGACGGCTTCGCTGTCGAACTGCGCTTCCACGCCGGCGAGAAATTTTCGTTCCTGCTCGGGAATGCCAAGACGCTCGAATGTGCGCTTAATGTCGTCCGGCACTTCATCCCAACTGCGCTTCGCCTCGGTCCCGGGGGAGAGGTAATAGCGGATTTTGTCGAAGTCGATCGCTTCGAGATCCTTGCTAGCCCAATGTGTCGGGAGCGGCTTTGCCAAAAATGTCTTGAGGCCCCTTAGGCGAAATTCACGCACCCAGTCCGGATCTTCTTTGACGTCCGCGATGTAATGGACGGTACGTTCGCTCAGGCCGGCGCCGGCATCGCGCACGTGAGCTTCCGGATAAAAAAAGTCTCCTTTGTTTCTATCAATATCGACTGCAGAAGTTTCTGTCTTCATTGTGAATTGTCCCCCGTTGTTACCTATATGCTGGCTCGGTCGCACCGTCGCGCGCCCAATCGTAACCTCTCTCTTCGAGCTCGAGAGCGAGTTCTTTCCGCCCGCTTCTAACGATTCGCCCCGCTACCATCACATGGACGTGATCGGGGATGATGTAGTTCAGGAGGCGCTGATAGTGCGTAATCAACAATATGCCAAGATCGGGCCCGCGCAATGAGTTTACCCCGTGCGCCACGGTCTTAAGGGCATCGATGTCGAGGCCGCTGTCGGTCTCGTCGAGCACCGCATATTTGGGCTCGAGGATTGCCATTTGCAGGATCTCGGTGCGCTTCTTTTCGCCGCCGGAAAAACCTTCGTTCACCGCGCGCGACGTGAACGAGCGGTCCATCCCGAGCAGCTCCATCTTTTCGTAAAGCCTCGCGTAGTAATCGGTTGCCTCAAGTTCTTCGCCTTCAGGCAGGCGCGATTGCAATGCCGCGCGGAGAAAGTTAGCGATAGTCACGCCTGGAACCTCGCTCGGATACTGGAAGGCCAGGAAAAGGCCGCGCCGGGCGCGTTCGTCTGGGTCAAGTTCCAGAAGGTCCTCACCATCCATTAGTATTTTGCCGGCTGTAACATGGTAATCAGGGTGACCGGCCAAAACCTTGGCCAGCGTACTTTTTCCCGAGCCATTTGGACCCATGAGAGCATGCACTTCGCCCCGTGGAATGTGCAGGGTCAGGCCCCGAACAATCTCCCGATCGCCAACCGTAATATGTAATTTCTCTACGCTTAATTCCTTCATAAAGGGGAACAGTAAATATACGCTGATTTAGACTATTTGCGAGCGACCAATCCTCGTGCCCCCAAAGCTTTCGGGTTTACTTGGCTACCCCGCTTGGATTCGAACCAAGAATAACGCCTCCAAAGGGCGCTGTGTTACCGTTACACCACGGGGTATACGGATTCGCGATTTTAGATTGGCGATTTTCGATTCAAGCGCAACGTCCAAAATTCGAGGCGTGACCAGGGTTGTGCCGAGCAACTCCCTGGCAAAATCGAGGTTGAATCTCGGGGCGGTGGGACGAGGATGATTCTCTCGCTGCTGGGGTCAATGAGACACGGTTATGGCGCGCACGTTTTTCCTTGAACACTATCGCATTTGTCTTGGCTCTGATGCTACGCCAAATGAACTCGGCCGAGACGGCGGTGTGATTGTCTACGAAGCAGTGGATGAAAGATCCCGTGAACCGGTTGCCGTAACGCTGGTTCCTGTGGAAAGCATCGATCCTGCGCTCCGGAACAAGTTCGAAGAGCAGGCGCGCGCCGTTCAGAGGCTGCGTCACGTGAATATTGCCAAGGTTTTCGACTTTGGACGCGAAGGCGAAAATTATGTTTACGTCTCGGAGCGACCGCTAGGCGAAACGCTCGCTGCGTGGGTCGCTCAGCACGGTCCGATGCCGGCGGATGCCACATTGCGCGTGGCGGAACAAATCGTGAGCGTGTTCTCTTCTGCCAGTTTCCACAAGCTTCCGTATCCGCCCATTGACCTCTCCCACATCTTTCTTGTGCCGGGACAAACTCCCGAAGGCGGATGGCCACTCATAAAGTTAACGAATTTCGGCGTGACCGGACTAAAGAGCGACCCCGAGAACTCGCCGAAGGTCGAGGCGTCGCTTCCCAGCGGACCGGGCCAACCCGAGGCAAAGGATGCAGCGTCACATGACGCGGGACATTCTGCAGTGAAGTCTCTCACGGCTGAATCCAGGAAGACGATGGGAGAGCAGGGAACGGCGGATGTTCGTTGGGAGATTTATTCGCTAGGCGCGACAATGTATTTTCTCCTGACTGGCGTCGCGCTCTCGGCTGAGACGGTCCGGCAACGTCCCAAGCTATCGGGATTTCCAAAGCCGTTGCGCAACTTGCTTTCTCTGATGCTGCACCCCAATCCCGATCGACGTCCAAAGGATCTGCTGGTGCTTGGAGAGATGATTCGCAGTTGCCTGCTGAAAATTGAACGTCGGCTCGCACTGGCCGATCGATATGGCATACCGCTCAGGACAACGGTTCCCCGGCCAACTCAGTCTCGCCCGCGGCGTTTGCTGCGAACGGCATTGGCGTTGGGCGCGCTCGTCTTGGCTGCCGCGGTGGTTGGTGCGGTCTTGTTTCCGAACGCAATTGACGGAATCTTGCACCGGCCTCACGCGACAAAGCCGGTTGGTGTTCTGGTTGGTGTCCCCGAAGCTTCACCAACACCATCGGCAGGCCAAAGTGTTTCGACCCCAGTTGCTCCTGCGAGTGTGTTGTCACAAGCCGCAAATTCGGCGCTGGCGCTAGCGAACCAACCCACAACGGAGGGAGCGGCCGTTCCGAATTCCTCTCAGGCCCCAGCGACGGGTCTCCAACAGGACCAAGCATCAAGCGGGCAACCGCAGACCGCCGCAACCCCGGACGCTGTCGCGGCCGCTTCCCCGGGCACGGTTCCGGAAACCTCAGCTGAGAACGAGACTGCTGGGGCGGCGCCCAAAGATTCCGAGGCTTCACAGCTCGCCACTGCGGGTCCGCCGAGCTCGCGGGGCAAAAAGAAACGTGTCGCTTCTACATCGTCGCCTCGCCAAGGTTCAGTGCGGGTTCGAATGCTTGGAATCACGTCCGATGGACGGTTGATTTATCGTTTGCCTTCGGGCCGCACCAGGATTGTCGCGCCCGACTCGAACGAAAATCAAAACGTTCCGCGCAGACATCGCCGGACTGTTATCCCGCGCGATCAAATGTTTGCTCCTCCACCGCAATATGGGCCGGATTATTTTCCTGATGATTAGAGGGCACGGCGAGATGCTAAGATAACGGCTGTCGGCAGACCTGTTTTTGGGCTGTTGAAACGTCTAAAAAAACCAAAAAAAAAGCTTGCCTAGCGGCACGATTCCCGGCATAACCTCGCCTTCGTGGGGAAACGACCTGCCCTCTGGGCATTCGCAACTGCATCGCTTCTTGTCATTTCCGGCGCAGCTCTTCATGCGCAGGGGTTGGCTCCGTCGACGTTGGATCTCGCGAGTCACGATCAAAAGAAAGCGGACGACATGGTTCAGGTGATTACGCAGAAGTCGGCGCCGAGTACCCCGGATAAGCCGATAAAAGCGATCACCAAAAAGCGAGCGGCCGCGACCTCAAAGAAGCCGACACAACCGGTCAAGCAGGAGCCAGCGCAAGCAATCGCCAAGGAGCCGACGCAAGCGATGACGAAAAAGGCAGCGAGCACGATCACGCAAAAGCCGTCTCGAGCAATCGCCAAAGAGTCGGGGCGAACTTTTTCGATAGAGCCAGTGCGACCGATGGGCCAACAATCCGTCAACCAAACAACACAACCCTATTCGCGGTTTAGCTTCAAGGCCCCGGGGGGCAAAAAGGAATCCATTCCGGTCATCACGCAGTATTATCCCAACCAGATCGTTTACCCATATGGCAAGATTGATCGGCACATCGACGGCAGATTGATGCAGGCAGCGACCATCGCGCAGGAACGCGCCCATGCGCATTCGCGCTCGAGATGCTGGCATTACGTAAAAGACGCATTGCTCGCCTCCGGTGTTATCGATTCCCGCCCGAAAACCGAGCTCGCCAGGGACGCTGCGTCAGAGCTCGTCAGTAATTACGGATTCAAGAGACTTCCTGTGTCAGATCCTTTCTCGGCGCCAGTCGGTTCGGTGCTCGTATATGGCACGTCCCGTAGCGTCGGCCATGTCGAGTTGCGCACGCGGGAAGGTTTCGTTAGCGATTTCCGTTCAAAAACGCCGTCGCGCCGTCCTTTGCTGGGCGTTTACGCCAAGTTGTAATTTTCTCGGGGACTTCTCGTGCTGCGAGAAGCGATCCAATCGTTTTCCTACCTGATCATAGGTCGGATGGTTCTGCGTGAGATCCGGGCCGAACAATTTGAAGCGTCATAAAGTGTGGATGCGCACTCGTCCACGCCATCGCTTCTCGCTTTGTTTCAAAAAATCTGTCGACCACAATTGCCTTGAGTTGGCTCGCGGTCCGTCCGCATAGACGAGCGGCTTTGCGGCTAATGACCGCAGGTCCGGTATCGACCGCTGTGCAGGCGCGATCCGGGAAGACAACTTTGCTGCCGTACGGAATTCGCTTTGGATCGACGGCGCAATGTCCGGATCGTAGTCGTTGGCCGTTACTTGCGTATTTCTGGCCTTCGCCTGCCCAGTAAGTGGTAACGCGTGCAAGGATCGACTCCTCGCGCGCGAAAGCGGCCGATGCCAACGATGAGAAAAATATGACTGTATAAAATAGCTTCATGGTGTTTGAGGGTTGCTCCGATGTTGTCGAGTCTCGGGTGGAGCAAGCCATTCTCGATACCGAAAGCCGCAGGAATGCAGCTTTAGCTTCGGATTCGGAACAGTCCCGACGCGCGAGCCCTTGGGGACGCACGGACTTCTGACAACGACTCGCCGCGGCGAGCCGGCCCCTCTATAGAGGAATTGGGAGACTTGTCAAACGATCAGCGCAACAAAAGCGAAACCGCGCGACTTCAGAGAAAAGAAAAACCGAAGACCAGTTAAGAGACGCCGACGAAACGCATTTCGTTGCTCTCGGTGAATCCTAACCTCTCGTAAATCGATCGACCTTCGTTCGAGGCGTGAAGTACCAGCCGATCGATCTGCTCGTTCTTGGACCAGGTGATAATCTCTTTAATGAGCAGTCCGGCAATGCCGCGTCGTCGCCACTGCGGTTCGGTAAAGACGTTCACAATCGTTCCCTGCCGGCCTTCGCCGATCGTCGATACATCGAGTGGGCGCGGCAGGATCGGTTGCAGTTGGACGCCGGCGCCGGCCACAATCATTTCCGGTTCATCTGCGGGAGCTGCAAGCCAGCCGATGTAATTCGCCTTATCGATCCATTCTTCCAGCCGCGACCGCGCGTTTGCGCGTAAGATTTCAAACGCATCTCCCGAAACGTCTCCCATGTCTTGAAACATTCGCGCTCGATGCCACGCGATGATATCGGCATCCCGTGCCGTGGCCCGACGGATCTGAAAGGTGTCGGGCGCAGGTCGTTGCACCGGGCAGGCATCCTCATGTCTGCGATCCTGTTTTGCTTCGGATTCTTTCATTCGGACTGAGACTCCTCCAGTATTTGCGATTCAATCTCAAGCGCTCAACACTCAACGTCGAACCCAGAACCGAGCAAGGCGTGACAGGGCGCGTCCCAATGATACCATGCGCAAAATGGAAGCTGCTGACTGGCCATCGCTGAGCGATCAGGAACTTCTGGAGCGCCGCGTTTCCACTCTGGGGCTGCGGCTTGAAGGCACCGCACTCGAACCGCTCATCCGGCAGTTATACGACGAACTGTCGGAGCGTCAGCTTACTTTTCATCCGCCGTGTCACGTCGGGGACGAATGGTTTGTGCCGATCGGCATACCGGCCATTTTCATTCCCTTTTTCCTCGTTCATGACCGGTTACGAACACTAGAGCGTACGATGATGCTCGAGGTCGAGGGAGGAACGTCCGATTGGTTCATGAAATTGATGCGACATGAAGCGGGCCACGCTTACATGTACGCGTATCGACTTACTCGAAAAAAGAAATGGCGGGAGCTTTTCGGGCAAACTTCCCGTGAGGAAACGCCGGACAGTTACCGGCCGCGCCCTTTTAGCCGCAGCTATGTGATGCATCTCGAAGACTGGTACGCGCAGAGTCATCCGGATGAGGATTTCGCGGAGAGCTTCGCCGTCTGGCTTACGCCCGGGCTGGATTGGCGCAAGCGTTACGCGCGCTGGAGGGCTCTCCAAAAACTGGAATACGTCGATGAGTTGATGCGCTCGTTAGCCGGCAAACCACCGGTTCACATGCCCGAGTATCGCGTCGCCGATTACGATTGTCTGAACGTCAAGCTCAAGACCTACTACGCGCGCAAACGCAAGCTTTATGAGGATACATATCCGCATTTCTACGATGCCGATTTGCGGCAGCTGTTCAGTGCGCCGGCGGGAATCAAAGCGAGCGTCTACCTGCAACGTCGTCGTCGGCGATTACTGAATGCCGTCTGCCAATGGACAAACGAGAAAAAGTTTCGGGTGAACCAGCTTCTTGCCCGCCTTACCCGTCGCTGCGACCAGCTTGGGCTTCACGTGCTCAATGATGATCCACAACAGGATTTTCGCGTCTCTGCGTTTATCACGACGCTGGTAATGAATTATCTTTTCACGGGCAAATTCAAACGCACCAAATAGCGTGAAAAAGAAACTAAAAGTCCTCGTGCTTTTCGACGGCACAAGTCCCACAACAGTCGATCAGGATTTCACGAAGGAACTGAAGACGAAGGACTGGAAAACGGAGGCAGACGTCATGGCTGCGCTTGGTGCAGTCGGTCACTCGGCCGAGCATCTTGCCATTTATGACGATGTCGATCTCGTGCGCCAGAAACTGGAGACGTTCGCTCCTGACATTCTTTTCAACCTGGTCGAACAATTCCGGAACAATCCCGGGTTCGATCAGAACATCGTCTCGTTTTTTGAGATGCAAGGCCTGGCCTTCACTGGATGCGGCTCGACCGGTCTTACCCTTTGCAAGCACAAAGGCATTTCGAAAAAAATCCTGCATTATCACGGTATTCATGTTCCTCATTTCGTCGTCATCCCGCGCGGCCAACGGATTGCACGACCGAAACAGCTCAAGTTTCCAATCTTGGTAAAGCCGGTGAAGGAAGAAGCATCCTATGGAATTTCACAGGCGTCGTTCGTCGGTACCGATGAGCAGTTCCGCGAGCGTGTAAATTTTATTCATGACAAATACAGCAGCGACGCCATCGCGGAGGAATACATCGAGGGCCGCGAGCTCTATGTGAGTTTGATAGGGAACATACGACTAACGGTCCTTCCCATTCGCGAGCTGGTTTTCCGTGAAGTGCCGCCTAACGAACCAAAGATTGCGACGTTTAAGGCAAAATGGGACGAGGAGTACCGCAAGCGCTGGGGATTGGAGAATCGGTTCGCCGAAAACCTTGATGCGCAGCTCGTCAGCCAGATCGAGGAGACATGCAAACGCATCTATCGTTTGCTCACCATCGACGGCTACGCGCGCATCGATCTTCGGCTGGCGCCGGACAACAAGGTTTATTTTATCGAAGCGAACCCAAATCCAATTCTCGCCAGCGATGAAGACTTTGCGCTTTCAGCCGGCAAGGCCGGTTTGTCCTATTCGCAGCTGATCGACCGAATCGTGCGTCAGGGGATGAAAACAGTTCGCGATTAACGCAGAAAACATTTGGCGCGGAAGTCCGACCATGGCTGCGCGCCGCGTTATTCGGTCCGCAACGCTTGAAGCGGCTCAACATGCGTGGCGCGGCGCGCCGGGAAAAAACAAGCGAGCAAAGCGGCGGCGGCGAGCATCGTGCCGGATGCGGCTAGCGCGAATGGATCGCTCGGACTGACCTGATATAGAATCTGAGCAAGGACGCGGCCGGCCGCCAACGAAAGGAGAAGGCCGATCGTCACGGCTAATGCCGTTTGCAGGGCCCCCTGGCGCATGATCAGTGCGAAAATGTCGCGGCGATGGGCGCCAAGCGCCATCCGAATGCCGATCTCGCGCGTACGACAGGCGACCGCGTACGCTTTTACTCCATACACTCCGACGACGGCAAGGACCAACGCGATTCCACCAAAAACTCCGAAGAGCAACGCGCCGAGGCGCACGATCCACAGGCCGACGCTTTTTTCAGTAAGATCAACAAACGGCGTAATGCTCAGAATGGGCAGATCGGGATCGATGCTGCGTAATGTCTGCCGCATGGTGGGAATGAACGCGGCAACAGCATGTCTATCTTTTGAAGCAAGACGCACATGCAGGTAAACGTTGCCGTTGTAGCCTTGCGAGAGCGGCACAAACAATCGCCGCTTAAGGGTGTCGTTTTGCACGTCGTGGCGATGACTGCTAACGACACCGACCACTAGTACGTCGTTAGGCGAGCCATCTTTCGGCGGTTGCGTGTAACGAATGTGCTGACCGACTGCCTCGGTATTCGGGAAAAGCTTCCTGGCCATCTCCTCGTCAATGATCCCGACGCGGGGCGTATCTCTATTTTCGGCTTCGGCCTGGGTAAAGTCGCGGCCGCGCAGGAGCTTTACACCGATTGCATCAAAATAACCCGGCGTAATTGCGGTGAAAAGAGCGCCTGCGCCAGGATCAGGCGCTTTCGGATCGGTTGGCAAGGCTTCGCGCGCCGACATGATACGACGCGAATTGGTAAAGTTCCCATAAGGCAACATTGTTCCTACTGCTGCCGTTTTCACCCCTGGTAAATCGCGCGCGCGTTGTACAGCGGCGAAAATCAGGCGACGCGCCTCAGCCGGATCCTTTTTGATCAGCGAGAAATCCAACTCGGTAACCAGATCGCCGGCGGCAATGAAACCGGGATTAAGTCCGCTCGCCTTAAGAGCGCCTCGGAAAAATAAGCCGGCGCTGAACAACAGCATGAACGAAAGCGCAATTTGCGCCATGACCGAGATGTGGCGAGGCGCGAAGAAGCGGCTGAAACGACCAATGCGTGCCGGTTCGCCGACTTGCTGCTTGAGATCGTTCACAAGATCGGCCTTTGACGCTTTCAACGCTGGGCCCAGGCTGAAAAGCATGGTGGCGATGAGGCAGAACAAAAAGGTGACGGCAAGTACGGTCGCATCCGGCCGCAATTTAACGACGAAGGAAAAATTCATCGAGCCGAGCAGTCGTGCGAGCGAATGGAGCAGGAGGTCGTTGCACCAGACACTGACGACGAGTCCGACTAAGCCGCCGCAGATGGCGAGTAGCAAACCTTCGCAGAGTAATTGACGCACGATTCGCCAACGCGATGCACCAACCGCCAGACGCAACGCGATTTCTTTGGAGCGCGCGGTGCCCCGGGCGAGCAGCATGTTCGCAAGATTCAAGCTGGCGATGAGCAGGACCGCGCCGGCCATTCCCATCAATAACGTACCGATGAGCGTTACCGGCCCATCGTCTTCTGGTGACGTGCTGATGCTGAATCGTGACGGTTTATGAATCTGTAACTCTCGCGCGCCTTCCGCATCGGACGGCTGAATAGCGTTGAATCGCCGAGTGAGCGCCGGCAGACGCGACTTTGCAGTTTCGATCGTCATGCCCGGTCGCAACCGTGCGGTAAGATTCAGCGCATAGTTTTTTGGCTCCGCCAAATCGTGCAGAGTTTCGGAGTCGGCGAACGTAGACCCGAGGGACGAATGGACGCCGAGCGGCAACCAGACATCGGGCGCAACGAGCGCGCTCACTCCGCTAAATCCATCGGGCGTAACGCCGATTACAGTGTACGGCCGCCCATTGATCTGGAGATTGCTGCCGATGAAATCGTTGCGGCCTCCCATGCGCTTCCAAAACGCATAACTGGCGACCACGACCGGTATGTTCGCGTTCGGACGGCATTCCTCCGCGGTATAAAAGCGGCCGCGCACCGGCTGCACACCCATAAGCGAGAAAAAATTTTCTGAAGTCAGAAAGGCAAAACTTCGCCGCATCTCGTGATCGCGACCGATTCCGGCGACACCGAACTCTAGCGCGGCAAGATCGACAAACAGATCGCCACTATTCTCGCGCAGATCGCGATATTCGGTATGCGAGAATTGGCGGTAATCGCGATTGGCGTTTTGGCGCGCTGTGAAAATGCCTACCACTTCGTTGGCTCGCAACGGAATCATCGGGCGCAACACGACGCCATTGACGAGGGCGAAGATGGCTGAGTTAACGCCGATGCCCAGCGCCAATGTCACAATCGCGAGCAAGGTGAATCCGGGCGATTTGCAAAGCTGCCGCACCGCGAATCGAAAATCATTCATCTGGATTTGCAATCTGTGGTTGTCGTTTTAATTCAGGCAGCCAGTCGGTCCTCGACGACTTGGCCATCAAGCAGATGCACTGCCCGTTCAGCGTGGCCGGCGAAACGTTCGTCGTGCGTAACCATGCAGATCGTTGCACCACCGAGGTGAAGTTCCTTTAACAGATCCATCACTGCTTCGCCGTTCCGAGAGTCGAGGTTTCCGGTCGGTTCGTCGGCGAGCAGAATCGCTGGTTTACCGGCAAGCGCCCGGGCAACGGCTACGCGCTGCTGTTGTCCGCCGGAGAGCTGACCGGGCAAGTGTTTAGCCCGATGCGCCATGCCCACGCGCTCAAGTGCCTCAATGACAGGAGTTTTACGCTGAATCGCGCTCAATCCGCGGTATGTTAGTGGCAACTCGACATTTTCATAAACTGTGAGATCGCCGATCAAATTAAAGCTTTGAAAAATAAAACCGATCTCGCGATTGCGAATGCGCGCTCGATCGGCAAACGAGAGGTTTGCGACCTCTGTGCCTTTTAGCGCGTAACTTCCGGCCGAAGGCGTATCGAGGAGCCCCAAGATAGACAACAACGTCGTCTTGCCGCAGCCTGAGGGCCCGGCGATCGAAACATATTCGCCATCGTGGATGTTGAGATGAACCCCGGAAACGGCGTGGGTTTCGACCTCATCGGTAAGAAAAATCTTCCTGACATCACTAAGCCGGATCAAAGGAGGCGATCCGTTTCCGGCTGACGTTTGCATCGGCTGGTTTGAAATAAGTGAAGTTGTACTCATTTGGCGGGTGGTAGGATTTTTGAAGTGAGATGCGCACTGGACCGCGTGTGGATTCAAAAAATTTGCATATCGCTGTTGGCGACAACGATTACGCGCAACGACCCAGCAGTGCGCAGCCTTTGGCCCAGGTGAAAATCCGCAATTCGGGCGCCGGGAAAACGCCGGCTTGCCGTACGCTCAGCTGATTGGCCAGATCGCCCGGCAGGGATGAGGGTGGTTCGCGATTAACTCGGAACAGTTACAGCCACTTCTTTACCTGCGGCCAGAACTCTCGCACGTTCGCTTTCAAATCGTGGCAGAGATAAATATGCATCCGTCGCTCGAAAGGCATCGCCCAGGGGCTACTCACGATTTGGCCCAAATCCTCCACTGACGCGAATTGCTCGCGCTCATTGTCGTCTCGGGTATCCAGGACCAAGGCAACCTCGCCGGTCCAATCACGCGGTCCCCACAGAAAATAATTCTGATGGCCGGAAATCGCCGGTGGCAGTCCAAACTTAGGACCAAAGAAATCGATCGCTCCAGCCTCGCCATAGTTTTGGCAGAAGATTGCAGCGCGCTGCTTATCTTCGGGACGCAGGTGATTGTAAACATGCCCGACCGAGGCAACCATCTCTTGCCAACCAAATTGATCGGCGAAAATCTGTGGCAGCGAAGCCGTGTGCGATGTTTCAGTGCGCGGCGGTTGCAGCCCAATAGCTCGTATGTACGCGACGAGTTTGCCAGGCGGCAAAATCGGCACCACCATCGGAGCCAGTAACGCGCCGCTCGCGATCAGCAGGACGAGGAATCCCGGTTTGACCCATCTCAATCGGTTAGCGAAAACGCGCTCCACGGCCACGCCTCCCGCCGCAAAAAGCATCGGATAGGCAGGTGCGAGATAATAACTTTTGCCGTGTAAAATGATGAACTCGGCGAGAACGACCACGTATGTGAGTCCAAGCGCGACGTAGCGCCTCCCGTCGCGTGAACCGAACACCCAGCACAACCCGGCGAGCCATAACGGAAGCGTTCCCGGATTCATGAAAACAATCTGCTGCACGATGAATTGCGCCGGGCCCAGCGCGACGTTTTTGTCGCTGTGAGCGATGTTAGTCAACAGCTCGTAGGTAGGCCAATGATGTTGCGCTTGCCATAAAATGTTCGGCAAGGCGACGGCAAACGCGAGCAGGCCACCGAACCAGATCCATTTCGCAGCAAAATGACGGCGTTCTGGCGTGAGTAGCAGCGCGATGAAAATGCCGGCGCCGAAGAACGCCGTGGAATGTTTGTTTTCAAGACCGACTCCCAGCAGAATGCCGAACCAAAGCCAAAGGGTCGACGAACCGCCGTTGATAATCCGGACCAGCAGATACACGCATCCCATCCAGAACAGCGGCTCAAACGCGTTCATTGAGAAAAAATTGCCGACAGCCAAATTGAACAGCGCACAGAGTGTGCCCGCGCAGGCGAGCCCAATTGCCCACGCGCGTCCTCCCAGTTCACGCGCGATCAAGCCGGTGATTGCGACGGTCGCCGCGCCTGCCAGCGCCGGGAGAAAACGAATCGCAAACAATGAGTTGCCGAGGAGAGCTTCGCTCAGTCGAAGAAGCAGGATCGACAACGGAGCTTGGTCGACGTATCCGAAGGCGAGATGTTGACCACAGGCGATGTAATAGAGCTCGTCGCGAAAATAGCCGTAGCGCCCGTTTGTCAGGAGATGGATGAGGAGGGCTATCGCGCTGAAGAGAATTATTAGAATCGCTTCGGCGCCGGAACGTTTCTGATGTACCGCTACTGGAATCGCATCGCGCATCGTTCGAGTAATTTCTTGGACTACGCAGACTCGGTTCCGCGGAGTGTCGCGTAAGGCTTTACTCTTTACAATCCTGCAGACACTGCCTGTTCCCAAAAACTCCGGGGCGCGCTCAACTTCCTTTTGGGCTAAGCTGATATATGAGCGTGCAAGTTTATGGATGCAATCATCTGGCCATCGAGGTGGACGACATCGAGAAGGCCGTGGCGTTTTACAAGGACGTTTTTAATCTCGAACAAATGAGGGGGGGCGAAGGCGATGCCTTTTTCAAATTGGGCGAGCATCAGTTTCTCGCAATTTTCGAGGTAGAAAAGGTGCAACCGGCAAATGTTCGCCATTTCGGGATCATGGTTCGTGATGAAGCGCAGCTGACGGAAGTTCGAAAGAAGCTCCAGGAAAAATATAAACTCAAACTGGAGCCGCCGTTTCGCTGCGATTTTCGCGATCCGTGGGGCAACCGGATTCAGGTTGTCGATCTTCACGACGAATCGCTTGTCTGGCTCTTGCCTTATGGCGAAGTCCAGAGGGCGGGCATCAAATTCGGCGCCAAATAATTGATTTTTTCCTTCGAGAATAGCCGCAGCCTTATCTCGCGGTGTGACCGTACGACACGCCCACCTCACCGTGGACCTCAGTGTCGCTCTCCGGTTGGCGGAGCACAGCATTAGAATCTGCCTGTGCAGTCTGTTTTGTGTCTGCGCAGGCCGAAAGTAACGACCACGACACAATGAGAATAAGAAGGAAACGAGTGACCACTTTTGCTATGTCCACCTTGGAGACAGCAAGTCAAGCGACCCATCAGATTGCGCTTTGTAGGGCGTCCGCCCCGGCGGACGCCAATTAATTAGTTCGGCGTTTCACGGAAAACGCCCTACAATTTCCCTTATGCTCAAAGCATATGGCCCTAGCATGTCGCTCTTGCTGTAAAAGATCCGACGCCAACGAATCCCAAGAAGTAATGATCTCATTTATCGTTCCCGCGTACAACGAAGAAGCAGAGCTGTCCTCCACTCTCGCCGCGATTGGCGCTGCGGTTTCTGGTGTGTCTCAGCCTTTCGAAATCATTGTAGTTGATGATGCATCGACGGATGCGACTCCGGAAATTGCCGAGCAAGCTGGCGCCCAAGTCGTTTCGATCCATCGACGCCAAATCGCGGCCGCCCGAAACGCTGGGGCACGCGCTGCACGCGGTGAATACCTGTTCTTCGTTGATGCCGATACGCGGATCAACCGGACTCACGTTACCGAAGCGATGGCTGCTCTCGGAGCGGGTTACGCCGGCGGCAGCGCGCGCGGGGTGATGGATGGGTTCATCCCCTTCTGGAGCCGCATTTTCTTACGCGCGTTTTGCACCCTTTATTTTGGCCTCAATCTCGGCGCAGGCGCATTTCTTTTCACCACCCGACGCAATTTCCAGGCAACTGGCGGTTTCGATGAGCAATACTTTGCCGGAGAAGAAGTTTATTTTAGTCTGGCGCTAAGAAAACTTGGCCGTTTCAAGGTGCTGCGGGAACCTGTTGTCACATCTGGCCGGAAGTTACGCATGTATTCAGCCCGGGAAATTCTTGGCACGCTCTTTATTATGATCTTCGGCGGGCCCCGCATGGCTCGGTCGCGTGCGAGACTGCATCTTTGGTACGATGGCAAACGCGAAACAAATACGGCATACGAATGACACAGATGCCGCCCCGCGGACGCTTCAGTGCATGGGTTGCCAAAACGCGGTCTTCGTCTAGATTAGCGCCTTCGTTATGGCAGAGAGCAACCAAACGTCGAGTCTCACGGAGTTCCAGTTGCATGAACAAGATACCGGCAGCGCGGATGTGCAGGTCGCACTTCTGACCCGCCGGATCGAGCATTTGACTGAGCACCTTAAGATCAACCGGAAAGATCACTCTTCGCGTCGCGGCTTGCTTAAGATGGTCGCGCATCGCCGGAGTTTGCTCGATTATTTGAGCAAGACAAAATCCGATCGTTATAAAAAACTGATCGACAAACTGAATCTGCGCAAATAACGCGAGCCCCGCGTTCGCGTCCAATTGTTTGAACTGCTCGAAGCCGTAACCAATTAAAAACAAAAGATAACCAGCAGTTCCAGGTGCGGTAATCACCTTGGATTTTAGGTTTTAGTTTCGGATCGTGAGCTCGCCGTGGCGAGCGATCATCGTGCGGGTTTAAAACCTACAGTCAGGGTGACCGGCCTGGAATCGCACATCCAGGAAAAGTAAAATGCAACAGAAGGTCACGGCCCAAATTGGGGCCACTCCAATCTCAATCGAAACCGGCAAAATGGCCAGACTCGCCGACGGCGCAGTGGTCGTCACGTGCGGCGACACCATGGTGCTCGCCAGTGCCGTCTCGGCCACAACAATCAAAGAAGGTCAGGATTATTTCCCGCTCACCGTCGATTATCGCGAAAAAGCGGCAGCAGTCGGAAAGTTTCCAGGCGGCTACTTCAAGCGCGAAGGTCGTCCCGCGGAAAAAGAGACGCTCACGTCGCGTATGATCGATCGGCCGCTACGGCCGCTCTTTCCACAGGGATACTTTTACGATACGCAAATCATCTCGATTTTGCTCAGTGCCGACGGCGAGAATGATCCGGACATTCTGGCGATGAATGGTGCATCGGCCGCGCTGTGCGTTTCGGATATTCCGTTTGCCGGCCCAATCGGTGCGGTGCGCGTTGGCCGCGTCAAAGGAGAGTTCGTTGCGAACCCTACGCACGCGCAACGCGCAGAGAGCGATCTCGATCTTGTTTACGTCGGGACCGAAAACGATGTAATCATGATCGAGGGTTCGGCTGGCGAACTGCCGGAGGCCGAATTTATCAAAGCACTCGAGTTTGCACACGAGCATGCTCGCGAGATGATTCGCGTTCAAAAGGAACTGGCGACGATGGTGGGCAAGCCCAAACGCGAGCCGCAGTTGCTTCAGGTGAATCAGGACCTGCTTGATATCGCTTACCGTGTTGCGGGCGACAGAATCGTAGGGGCGCTTTATACGGACGGCAAAGTGGCGCGCGCTAAGGCGGTCGACGCGTTGCGCGAGGAAGTGAAGACGGCGATCATGGAAAAACATCCTGAAGCCGATGCTTTTTCGATCTCTCAAGCATTCGATTACGTCCAAAAAAAGGCGTTTCGCGTCAGCACTCTGGAAAAACAGAAACGCGTCGATGGTCGCGGTTATCAAGATTTGCGACCGATTAGCTGCGAAGTAAGCGTCCTGCCGCGCGCGCACGGTTCGGCCATATTTCAGCGCGGAGAAACCCAAGCGGTTGCTCTCGCTACGCTGGCGCCGATCGAGGAGGCGCAGATGATTGATGCTTACGGCGGCGGCGAACAATCGAAGCGGTTCATTCTGCACTACAATTTTCCGCCATTTAGCGTAGGCGAAACGGGGCGGACAGGCGGTCCCGGTCGACGCGAGATCGGGCATGGCGCGCTGGCGGAGCGCTCACTGGAACCAGTTGTGCCGAATGAAAGTGATTTTCGTTACGCGATTCGTATCTCGAGCGAGATCATGGAATCAAATGGCTCGACCTCCATGGCAAGCGTGTGCGCCGGAACGCTTGCGCTCATGGATGCTGGCGTGCCGGTCAAGACGCCGGTTGCTGGAATCTCGATCGGGCTCGTGACTGGCGATGGCCAATCGGCTTCAGGCGAAAAGCCCTACGAATTGCTGACCGACATCATTGGTTCCGAGGATCATTTTGGCGATATGGACTTCAAGCTCTGCGGAACCGATGCAGGCGTCACCGGTTTTCAGCTCGATCTGAAACTCCCTGGTATCAGCCACAAGATCATGGCGGAGGCTGTTCAACGCGCAAAAGAAGCGCGCACCAAAATTCTGGGATTCATGGCCAGCGCGCTGGAGAAACCGCGGGCGGAATTGTCCAAGTACGCCCCGCGGATCGAGACGATCAAAATTAATCCGGAGAAGATCGGTGCGCTCATTGGGCCCGGTGGTAAGACCATCAAGGGAATTGTGGCCGAGACCGGCGCTGAAATTAACATTGAAGATGACGGCTCGGTGCACATTTACGCGACCAGTGGCGAAAGCATGGCGCGAGCAAAGGAAATTATCGGCGGCATGACGCGCGAAATCGAGATCGGACAGACATATCAGGGACGCGTCGTCTCCACGAAGGAATTCGGCGCGTTCGTCGAAGTTTTCCCGGGTAGAGATGGGCTCGTGCATATTTCCGAGCTCGCGGATTTTCGCGTGAAACGGACCGAAGACGTTGCCAAAGTTGGCGACATTATTTGGGTCAAGTGCATTGGCATTGACGACAAAGGTCGCGTAAAACTTTCGCGCAAAGCCGCGCTGAAAGAGCGCGCTGAACAAGAAACCGGACAGGCCGCGTAGCTGTAGCACGACTCAGGCGGTCTGCGACCCGGTTGATCGACGACACGGTTAGGTCTTGCAATTTTCCGGCACGCGTCCGCAGCGGCGGATTCGTCGTATGGCGAAGGGGGACGGTTGCGCTACATTTAGGAAACCACGCCATACATGATCACCCCCACGCGGCTTTCCTACGTCGTCCTCGCTGCTACAATCATTCTTGCAGGGCTTCTCCATCTTGGTGTGCCGCTGCTCGTCGTTCTGTTTGCCTACTTCGCATTGCGCCAGCTTTATTTTCTGACGAGAAGAAAGTGGCTGGCTTTGATCTTGTTTGGCGTTGTGGTGGCCGGGATTGCCGCGGCAGCCGTCTTTCTCACTCGTGCGGCGGTTCTGGCGTTGCCGGACGTTGCTGACACCTCGATTCCTTCAGCCAGCGCCTGGGCTCAGAAGCGCCAGATTGAATTACCATTCACCGATTTTGATAGTCTCAGACAAGTCGTTATCGACGCGCTGGGACAGGAAGCAAATTACCTGCGAAACGTCGCTAATTTTGCAAGAAGCGCGACGGCTGTGCTGGCTTTCTGCGTACTCGGAGTCGTCGCAGCTGGGAGCCTCTTTATCAAAACTGGCCTGGACCCTTACCGGGGCACTCATCGCGTTAAGAACAATCTCTATTCCATTTGCTGCGATCAAGTTTCAACGCGGTTCCGCGATTTCTATCGCAGCTTTGCCACTGTCATGGGCGCGCAGATCACGATATCATTAGTTAACACGGGATTGACAGCGATCTTCCTCATCCCAGCTGGAATGCCACACGCGCCATTACTCATTGCAGTCACATTTCTGTGCGGACTTGTTCCGATCGTCGGCAACTTGGTAAGCAATACAATTATTGTCTTTGTCGCTTTGACGGTATCCCCGAAGTTGGCGATTTTCGCGCTCGTCTTTCTGGTTCTGATTCACAAGCTCGAATACTTTCTAAACAGCAAGATCATCGGAGACCGGATTCGGAACCCGGTTTGGCTTACGTTGATCGCGCTGATCATCGGCGAGCGCCTGATGGGTATCCCTGGCTTGATCCTTGCGCCGGTTGTACTGAATTATCTGCGCGTGGAAATGCTGACAGTGGAAGTGCGTCCGGTGCAGGAAAAAGTTGAATACGTTGAATCACCTCCTCGCGAACGCTTTTGAAGTTAAATCGACGACGAAGTTTTCGGTTGTGTCGGTCTAACTTTTTTAACTATCTGGCGCTGTGCGTGCATTATGAAGGCCGGTTTTCTTGAGAAACTGATCGAGCGACTCGGGCGCATCGGGCCGGAGGAAGTTCAAAATTACTTCCTGCGCCTCGCCCAGGAAAAAGGTTTTCTGGAAACCGTTTTCAATGCGATCCATGAAGGGATCATTGTGACCGATTCAATGGGTCGGGTCAGTTATTTGAACGATGCGGCCTGTAAATTGTTCGGACTGGAAGCAACAGGCGCCATCGGGAAACGGCTCGACGAACGTGTTCGTGGCCTCGATTGGGATTCGCTTACCCGGAGCGGCGGACCCCTGAGTCGTGATATGGAGATTTTTTATCCGGAAAATCGTTTTATCAATTTTTACATTGTGCCGTTGATGATCGAATCACGGGATTCTGTAGGCGGAATCGGAGATTCCGCTCGGCCGGGATTGACGATCCCGGCTTCGGGGCAACAGGTCGGACACGTCATGATTCTGCGCGACATCACAGAGAGCCGGCGCACAGCACTGCAAACTATTGAGTCGGAGCGCTTGAATGCGCTTACGTTGCTGGCAGCAGGCGTGGCGCACGAAATTGGCAATCCCCTAAACTCGCTGCACATCCATTTGCAATTGATGGAGCGCAAGGCACAAGAACTGGACCACGATGCGAACGCAGAACTTCAACAATCGATTGAGGTAGCCCGTTCCGAAGTCCGCCGGCTCGATTCCATTGTCACGCAATTCCTGCGGGCGATCCGGCCGTCGCATCCACGGCTTCATCCGGAAAATGTGAACACAATTGTCGAGGAAGCGGTGCGTTTTTTTACTCCTGAAGTTCAAGACCGCGACATGGTCGTCGAACAAGAGCTGCGCGCGGATCTGCCTTTGCTTCAACTGGATCGTGAACAGATGAAGCAGGCATTTTACAACGTGATCAAAAACAGCCTTGAAGCCATGAGACGCCATGGGACCCTGCGCATTCGTACCGATCTGGACGACACATACGTAATGGTCAGTTTCGTTGATACCGGCAGTGGCATGTCCGCAGAAAACTTGAGCCACGTATTCGAACCCTATTTCACCACCAAACCGTCCGGTACTGGTCTAGGATTGTTAATCGTTCGTCGCATTGTGCGCGAACACGGTGGGGAACTCTCCATCGAGAGCAGCCAGGGGAAAGGGCTTACCCTTACGATTCGATTACCGTACGTTGACAAGCGCATTCGAATGTTGGAGGCGGGAGAAACCCAAACGCCACTTCGAGCCGCTAATTATTGAATGTGTGCAAGCCGCTATCAATTGCCGCCAAATCCCTTTTTCAACCACGCTTCGAACTGACGAAAGAGGAGCCGGAGATAGGCTCCAGGCGATTGCTTGAACAGTTCGATAATGCGCGGACTCAGGTCTTGCCCCGGGTCATCAATTGTACCGGACAGACGCACATTGGTCCATAGGTAGTCGCCTTCCTTGCGACTAAAGACTTCTTCAGGATTCGGCAGCCAATCAAGATATTCGCGGGTAAGCCCGAGTCTGATCGTGCCGTGCAAACGACGCTGGTCGAGCGACATTTCTCCTTCGATCCGGAATTTTCCCCGTTCTTCGATAGCAATGTTCTCGATGTCAATCTTCGGATATTTCCATCCAAAGCTGAACGAACAATCATTCAGCGCCAAATGTTCGAATGATTTTTTCTGTGCCAGCTCAGCGAGTTTTTCCAGAACGGGAAGGTCATCGATTCGTCCGTCACTGACATGCAGCGAACCTTCGCCAGACGAGCTTTCCAGTTTCGGATCTTTTCCGGCCCAATGAAGATTGCCGAATGCGTTGCCGGCCAAATGTTCTTTCCATTCAGCGGGCAGCCAGGAGCGAATCGGGACCTGGCTAAAGTTCGCTCTCAAATCGATGCTCCTATCCTTGCCGACGCCGGCGTTCGCCTGCGCGTGAATGTTTTCGCTGCTGCCCGAATCTGATGCCAGATCGATATCGTAAATCGTCAGGAGCGTCTTGGTGATGAGAAGATGCGCCCGCCGAAGATCCAGATCGGGAAGCAATGCCATCTTCAATCTCCCGCCCGTGGCAAGGTATTCAAAATCGAGACTGTGAGGCGTAATCAGAAGTTGTGTGCCGAAAAATCCGGCCTGCTCGCCGCGGAATCGCCAGGTTATATTGGCGTGTGGCGTTTCAATCCTTTTCAAATACACCCTGTTTGGCAAAAAAATGGCGAACCATGGTTTGGGCGATATCGCTTCAGGATGGGCCTTGTAAATCTGGATCTCAACGTCGCCTGATTCCACGCGCACTTCGGTGAATCTCCACTGCCGCAGGAACACGCCTAACGGATCAAACGTTGCTGTGATCCCGTGGGCATCCAGGGACTTCATCGCTTTTTCTCCATCCCGCGCCTCCAATCTCTCGGTTTGCGCGGTCAATGCGCTCGTGCGCCGGATCGGCGAATACTGGCACTGAGGAAAATGCAAGCCTTTTGCCGTTTCATTTTCCATGGCTGCGCGGAATGCCTCGCTCTCGACGTAATGAGTCAGCAGGGGACTATAAAAGATGGCTACGCCTATTCCGGCTGAAATCAGGACGACAAACGCAATTGCCGCCGAATAGATCAGCAGTCTTTTTCGCACGATGGCGAGGTTACAGGGTCAAATCGTTAGATTACGACTCAGTTTTAACCCGCCTGAGGCCAGGTAACGGATCACGATCCCCCGGCCTTGCTCGTCATTCCCAGTTGCGCAAACAAAAAAGCGTAAATGTCGGCTAATTGTTTGATGCGCTCGTTGAGGGCGGTGCCAATACCGTGACCAGCGCTGGTGCTTGTGCGCAATAGAATCGGATTCTGAGATTTGTTTGCTTCATCCAGGCGCGCGACCATTTTACGCGAATGATATGGCGCAACTCGCCCGTCGTTCGCGCCGGTCATCATCAGAATGGAAGGATATTTCGTTCCATCGACAACGTGATGGTACGGTGAGTACGCATAAAGCGCTTTGAACTGCTCCGGGTCTTTTACGGTGCCAAATTCGGTAACATTGAAGGCGCCGTTTGGCGCGAGCTCTACGCGGAGCATATCGTAAATTCCTACCTGGGATACCACAGCTCTCATCAAATCGGGGTGCTGGGTAATCATCGCGCCCATCAGGAGGCCGCCATTGCTTCCTCCTTGGATCGCAAGTTTTTCGGGGCGCGTGTAATTTTCTTTAATCAAATATTCCGCCGCAGCGGCGAAGTCGTCGAACACGTTTTGCTTTTTCGTGAGATTGCCGGCCTTGTGCCAGTCTTCACCGAACTCGCCACCGCCTCGAATATTCGCCACCACATACACGCCGCCGTGATCGAACCAAAGCCGGCGCGTAAACTCAAAATTCGGGGACATGCTGATTCCGTAACCCCCGTAGCCATAAAGCAACGTCGGGTTCTGCCCGTCCCGTTTGATTCCTTTGCGGAAAATGATATTGAGCGGAATTTTCGCGCCGTCCTTTGAGGTTGCGAATTCGCGCTCCACTTCGATATCGGCAAATGAGACTGGCGATGTGCTGCGCAGCGCCGTATTCACAGGCTCAGTTTTTTCCTTCGGACAATGGAACCAGGCTGCCGGCTCGGTGTAGCTTTGGTCGCGAAAGAGAAGAGAGCCGTCCTCGAGAGAGACCATTTCCTGCACAGCAGATATTTTTGGAATCGGGATAATCGTTTCGCCTTTGCCGTCCAGGCCGAAGCGGCGAATTTGAGATGGGCCACCAAGCAAATCGCCAACGAACAAGGCGTCGGCTGCGGGAACCATTTGTTGGATAACCGGCTCGCCAGCTGGAACGATCTCAACGGCTTTACTTAATTCGGGCGTCTCCAGCGGAAGACGGAGAACTTTTCCGCGCGGCGCGGCGTTGCGCGAAAGAAGATATAGGGCGTTATCGCGTCCAAGATGGGCGGCCTTGATTTGATCGTCGAATTTTGTGATCTGCTTCCATTCGCCTGAGGCGGATCCTCCTGGCACGAGCAGGTAATGCGCAAAATCGCCGCCATCGCCATTCGCGACCGAAGCAAGAATGTATCGGCCGTCGCGCGAACCTTCCAAAATGATCTCTGCGATTCGGGGAAAGTCTTTTCCGATAGAGTAAGTATCCTTGGTGTCGGGCGTGCCGAGCTTGTGAAAATAAACCTGCTGATAAAAGTTCAGGTCCGCTTCGGGCCGCTCACCTTTTCTGGGAAACCGAGTGTAATAGATCCCAGTGCCGTCGGCGTTCCATGCTGCGCTGCCGCCCGCAGTCGGATATTGCACGTGCGCAATCGCGTCCGGCAGCGCCTTGCCGGTGGCGGTCTCGTAAAATTGAAGAGTGCCGTCTTCACTTCCACCTTTGGAAAGCGACACTGCGACATATTTGCCATCCAACGACGGAACAAACCAATCGATCGCGGTCGTGCCTTTGGTGTCCAGCACGTTTGGGTCGAGCACGATCTTCTCCGATTTGAGGTCATCAACCGACGTGAGCGTGATCAGTAACGGCTGTTGCTTCGGTGGCTGGAATTTCATCACGAACAACAACCCGGGCCGCGAGACAAGCGACGAATAACTGGGCGAAGTTTTTGCGTACCATTCCGTCAATTGCTTTTCGATTGCCTTCCGGTCCGGCAACTGATCGAGATATTGTCTGGTCCGCTGATTCTGTGTGTCCGACCAGGCTTTCACGCCCGGCTCGTCGTCTTTTTCGAGCCATTGATACGGATCGTCTACCGTCACTTCCTGATACTTGGTTGAAACAGGTTTCTTCGGCGTTTCCGCTGCTGGGTCGGCAGCGGACAGAACGGACAACGCCAGCGTGGTAATAGCGCAAATTACAAACAGGAAACGGTTGGTTTTCATCGCGCGAAACTTAACTGAAAATGCGAAAAGCGAATGCTGGAATCCGAGTCAGTGACGAACCGCGCAGTTCGAATAGCGATCGTTCGTCATTCAGGTTTCTTGTTTTTTTCGTCAGTCGCGATTCGTGCTTGCTCATTTCTCCCGGCGCTCGTTTGTCCAGCTGGCGGTGGCGTACCACCAGGCATCGAGACCGCGTATTTTGGATCTTTAACCTGCTTGCGGACGGCTGCGAAGAGTTTCGTGATTCCCGTCACGCTAATACGATTGGCAATGAAGGACGGGATAAAACCACCGGTGTCAGTGTAAATGAAATAGGTGGCGCGAGTTTTGGTTGTGCCATCGGGCTCGAGCAGCCATTTGCCCTCGCAAAGTTTTACGCGCACGACGCCTTTCTTTTCAGGCGGCCCGAGTTCATTCGCCGGGGACCAATGGCTCATAAAAACTAAGCCACCAGTCGAGGGCCATGATTTCTTCCAGACGCGCAATGTGTAATCGCGGTCCGCACAAACTTTTGGCGAAAGCCTCTGATATCCAACGATCGAGTCGCCATCCCGTTTGATCAGCCGGCACTCGGTCGTATACGGCATGAATTTCGGATAGTTCTGGAAATCGTCGATCACCGCGCAGACGGCGCCGGTGGGCGCGTCAATCGGGCCGACAGCTTTGAATTCCTTCAGCTGTGAACCTGGACGCGGGCGGCTGTAGATCACAACGTTTTTTTCTTGAGCGGACAGTTTCCAGTAATCGTCCGTGCTAATGGACTCTTCAGCGGCGAAAGCGGTTGGGCAACCAACGAGAAGAACGGACATCAGACCGTGGAGAATTCGCTGGTGCACCGGCGGCGAGGATACATCATTTCACCCGTATGGCTATATTTCTTTGACTGTGGGACTTGGCCGCATCTCGAAGTATCGCCGACCCAATAACGAGATGGGAAGGCTTCCCCGCGACTTGTTAAAGTAGTTAAAAACGTTACAAAAGTTACAAATGGAGAGCTGCCAGACGTACCGTTGTAACGATGTAACTGTTTAACGATTTACGTGGCGAAACCGATGAATCTACAGCCCACGGTTCTCATTGTTGACGACGAGAAGCACACTCGTGACGGGTTGCGAAGTTTGCTTGAGAACGAATACGATGTGTACGTCGCTCCGGATATTGCGGGCGCGATTGATGTACTGGACCGCGAACAGATCGACGTGCTTCTCACCGACCTGCGTCTGGGCGGCGAAGATGGAATGACCCTGATCGATCGCGCGTTGAAAATGCCGCGACCGCCTGCCTGCATCATGATGACGGCCTACGGGTCGGTGGATGTCGCAGTGGAAGCAATGAAACGTGGCGCCTACGATTTTGTGACCAAGCCGCTCAACCTCGACAAGGTAGAGCTGCTGATTGCACGCGCCCTGCAAGGCCGCAAGCTCGAGCAGGAAAATCGCGCCCTGCGGGAGCAAGTGGATGAACGGTACGGTCTGGAAAACATCTGGGGCGACTCGGCCGCGTTACATGAAGTGCTCGACACGATTCGGCAGGTTGCACCGTCGTCAGCCAATGTGTTGATCGAAGGGGAAAGCGGGACAGGTAAAGAATTGGCTGCACACGCCATTCATAATTTGAGCCGGCGCAACAAAGCGAAATTTGTGGCGGTGCATTGCGCGGCGCTTTCTCCGCAACTTCTGGAGAGCGAGTTATTCGGTCACGAGAAAGGCGCGTTCACGGGCGCCTACGAACGGCGCATCGGCCGATTCGAGCAGGCCAACGGCGGCACGATTTTTCTCGACGAAGTGGCCGAGATCGACGCAAGCACGCAGGTCAAATTGCTGCGCGTCATGAGCGAGGGCCGTGCGTTTGAGCGCGTTGGCGGCAATCAAACCTTGCACGCAGATGTGCGGATCATTGCGGCTACGAACAAAAACCTCGAACAGTTGGTGCGCGAAGGAAAATTCCGCGATGATCTTTATTTCCGCCTCAACGTAGTGCGCATCACGATGCCGCCGTTGCGCGAACGAAAGGAAGATATCCCGATTCTGGTCCGCGGATTCTTGCGCCATTTCTGCAAGGTAAACGACAAGCCTCTTCTCGATCTGACATCCGATGCGATGGACGCGCTGCTGGCCTACCACTGGCCGGGCAACGTTCGCGAGCTCCGCACCGCGATCGAACACGGTGTCGTGATGGCCACCGGGCCAAACATCACATTGCGCGATTTGCCGATGGCTGTGCGACAGGCAGCCCGGGAAAAATTGCCGGGTGGAGTTTCAACTCAAACTTTTTGGGAGAAAACGAGTCCGCTCGATCTGCACGAGACAGAAAAAAAACTGATCGCCCAGGCGCTTGCAGCCACGAATGGCAACGTGACAGCGGCAGCCAAAAAGCTCGGCATCAGCCGCCGCACCCTGCATCGAAAGATCAACGAAATGAATCTTGCCAAAGCGCCGACGGAAGAGGGTGGCAAGCTGTAGCTGGAGTGGATGACACCGGCAATCCGCTAATCACCAATCGCGCGCCGCCGCTGCAGCCGATTCCTCGCTCATAATTTCTTTCAGCGCGGCGGAGTCGGGCGAGACGGCGGCGTCGGACGGGGCCGCGGTGTCGGAGTAGGCCTTGGTGTAGCAGTGGGTGTCGGTGTAGGCGTAACTGTAGGTGTAGCCGTCGGCGTGGCTGTTGGTGTCGCGGTCGGTGTCGGAGTTAGCATCGGAGTCGCGGTTGGTGTTGGTGTGGGCGTACAAGTATCGTACAGTTCCGCGCTTACGGAAAAATTGCCGTTGCTATCAAATCCCCCTGCAACCAGCACCATCCCGTTGGGCAACAAGGTCGCAGTGTGCTCATAACGCGCGGTGTCGAGGCTGCCTGTGGCCGTCCAGGTCCCGCTGGCCGGGTCGTACAGTTCCGCGCTCGCGGAAACGCCGCCGCTATCAAGTCCCCCTGCAACCAGCACCATCCCGTTGGGCAGCAAGGTCGCCGTGTGCAGATAACGGCCGGTGTTGAGGCTGCCCGTGGCCGTCCAGGCCCCGCTGGCCGGGTCGTACAGTTCCGCGCTCGCGGAAACATCAAAATTGCTATCAAGTCCCCCTGCAACCAGCACCATCCCGTTGGGCAGCAAGGTCGCCGTGTGCTGATCGCGTGCGGTGTTGAGACTGCCTGTGGCCGTCCAGGTCCCGCTGGCCGGGTCGTACAGTTCCGCGCTCGCGGAAGTATTGCCGTTGCTATCATGTCCCCCTGCAACCACCACGATCCCGTTGGGCAGCAAGGTCGCCGTGTGATCTTGGCGCGCGGTATTGAGGCTGCCCGTGGTCGTCCAGGTCCCGCTCGCCGGGTCGTACAGTTCCGCGCTCGCGGAAATATTGCCGTTGTCATCAAATCCTCCTGCAACCAGCACCATCCCGTTGGGCAGCAAGGTCGCCGTGTGATTAGTGCGTGCGATGTTGAGGTTGCCTGTGGCTGTCCAGGTCCCGCTCGCCGGGTCGTACAGTTCCGCGCTCGCGGAAGGACGGATACTGCTACCACGCCCCCCTGCAACCAGCACCATCCCGTTGGGCAGCAAGGTCGCCGTGTGCAGATAACGCGCGGTGTTGAGGCTGCCTGTGGCCGTCCAGCTCCCGCTCGCCGGATCGTACAGTTCCGCGCTCGTGGAAGCACCGCCAGTGCTAAATCCCCCTGCAACCAGCATCATCCCGTTGGACAGCAACGTCGCCGTATGAAAATAACGTCCGGTGTTTAGGCTACCCGTGGCCGCCCAGGACGAACACACGGCTGGCTCTAAAGGCGGTGGTTGCTGTTTCAGAAATGGGATTTCAACATCCGAAGATCTCTTGCTGGCGTCTCGCTGTCCAATTGCGCGGGGGATCACTTGGAAACCGAGAAACAGCAGAACGAGGAAAAACGCGCCCCAACGGAGATGCGTCATAATCGTAGTGGTAGTTTGTTTATTCATTTTGAGTTGTCCCTTTATTTGATTGAAGTTGGCTATTCACCGATCACCAGGAGTTAATGAATGCCCGGGAAAGCCCTTTCCGTTCAGCAATGTACTAGATACTAGAGAAAATCCCGGGCGAGGTATGAAGCTGAGGGTTGCTGGTCCGAAAGTATTTGGGGCTAGGTTCTTGCGGACGCAACACTCGTTTCCATTCCAAGCGCGCATTCTTAGAATTAATGAGGAAGGCCAGGTTCAATCGCGTGATGTTTAGATATCGGATCATTTGAGCTATATGCTTGTCAGTGAAACATGAGACCACTTTTGGATCGACGATCACGGTATCGTCGACAATCAGATAAGGAATGAAATTGCCAATTAATTCCCCGGCGATAAAAACAGGGACGAATTTTGCACTGAAACACTGTGTCTGCGGTGCTTCAGCTCGATGATCATTGCGCGTTCGTACAGTTTTTCGCCCAGTCGCAGTTTTAACTCGTTGAGCATTTCCATCGCAGCGCTAATTATTTTGCCGCTTATCTCTTCGTGAATCATTTTCTCATCCGCGTTATCCGGGTAATCCGTGGTTAATTCCCCTTGGGTGCGAGGGAGGCGACGATCTTTTCGAAGCGCGGATCGCCGCGCAGTGGATCCCAATCGGGTTCGAGCTTCAATTGACCATAACTCACAGTGCTGGGGGGCTGGACAGCGGTGGCGAGTTGCTCGCAGGCGAGATCTTTGTCGCCGGCCCACGCGGCGATCATAGCCAGATATTTGATCATGAGCGGACCGTTAATTGCATCTTTTTCCACGGGGAGAAGCTCAACCGCGCGGCGACCTTCGCGTAATGCTTCCTCTTTGCGCCCAAGAGCGGCGTCGATCAAGCCAAGCACGCAAAGCGGCGGGCCGTAGTCGGGTTCGTCTTGAACAGCTCTCTCTTGAAGCGCGCGGGCCGCCGTGAATGCGGCGCGGGCTTTGTCTTCGTCTTTTATCAGACGCGCGAGAACGCCTTCGATTAGCGGACGATTTGCGTGAACCACGTAATCAGTCAGTGGTGTTTCGCCAAATGAATTTAATGCATTGGTTGCCTCGACGACGTCCCGCTCAGCCAGCGCACAGCTGAGCCAGTCATTGGCGACATTCGGCAGCGCGCCCGGATTTGTAGCCCGAATGGAATTAATTGTTTGATGTAACGGCCGGGTATCGGCTTTCCAATGAAATTGAACCGCCGCCAGCGCTACTTTCGTATTGACATCGTCAGGCTCGATGGCCAATGCCCGCTGCAGGACGGACATTTCGTCAGTATAACGCCGGAGAAGCCCGTAACTAATGGCAATCTGCTGCAGCAGGTAAAAATTCCGCGGGTCGAGATCAATGGCGTGCTCCAGGTTTCGGGTGGATTCTGCCCAACGTCCCTGGCGCCTCTGTATGTAACCCTGCACCGCGAATACTTGGAGGTTGTTCGGTAAACTTCGGCGGGCCAGCTCCAATTGAGCCAGAGCGCCGTCATAATCGAGGTATCCGAAATAAAGATTTTCCGCGCGTGCCAGGTGCGCTTCACCTGCATCGGGGCGAAGGCGAACTGCCGCCTGAACTGCCTGTTCCATTGACACCAACCGCTCCGGAGTATGGTCGACTCCAAGCAGATACAACAGGCCGTGAGTGTGAGCGAGCTGGCAATACGCATGGAAAAACAATGGGTCATGCGCGACCGCCTGATTCAACAGATCGGCAGCCTGGAGCAACTTGGCTCGCGCAGCACTGCTAAAGCTTGTTAGCAGAAGGTTGTTGGCTCGAACATAAAGATCATAGGCAGCAGGGTCGCTGGTTGGTGGCTGTTGAATTGAAGCTTTCTCAGCAGCTGAAACCTTGGCGTGCAGCTCCTGTGCGACTTTTTGCGCGATCTCGCTCGGAATTGCGAATGCCGCTTTGAGATCGCTCTCGTACTCGTCCGCCCATACGCCGACGTCAGTGCGGGTGTCCACTAACTGCGCGTTTACACGCACCCTCCCACCAGAGCGTCGAGCAGTTCCTTCGAGCACATGCGAAACGCCAAGCGCGC
>Ga0207701_10000069_pt1 | contig 87791 bp, 88 predicted proteins | sample KBSSwiSSwithPhiX_FD_184294 | JGI IMG/M metagenome (GOLD analysis project Ga0207701, IMG submission 184294) | Switchgrass rhizosphere bulk soil microbial communities from Kellogg Biological Station, Michigan, USA, with PhiX - S5 (SPAdes) (version 2) | ecosystem: Environmental > Terrestrial >...
GGGGGCTCGCGCGATCACCGCATCGAAACACGCGATGGCTTCGCGGTGCCGCCCATTCCTTGCGTGCGCCAGGCCGAGCGCGTTGCGTATGCCCAAGTCGTCTGGCGCGAGGGTCTGCGCATGCTCCAGGTCGGCAAAAGCTTCGGCATCGCGCCCTTGGCCTTCGTACCAGTAAGCGCGCAGGTTGAGGAGGACCGGATGCAGCGTTCCCGCCGCCAGCGCTTCGCGCGCCAGCGTGGTCGCGCGCGGCAGGTCCGACGCCTGCAGCGCCGCCTTGATGTCCTGGAGTACGGCCGGTTCGCCCGCCTCGGGCATTACAGCGAGTCGCCGTGGCGCGTCCCGGTGCCGTAATACTCGCCGACGGCGACGGTCAACGTGCGCACCATGTCCCGTTCAGCCGCGCTCAAGGACGGGTTCCAGATGTCGAAGATCATCACGGCACGCGGAACATCGCTGTCGTTCCACGCTTCGTGCTCCATCGTATCGTCGAACACGAGGGCCTTCCCCGGAATCCATTCGCGCACCTCGGCGCCGACGCGAAAGCCACAGCCGGGCGGGATGATCAGTGGCAGATGCACGAGCAAGCGCGTGTTGCTTACGCCCGAATGTGGAGGGATACGCGTCTTGGCGTCGAGTATGGAAAATACCGCCGACGGCGAATAGCCCGGAACGTCGCATCGGGGCCATGCCTCGAGCGCAGCAGTGGTGCGCGGGCAGCGCGCCAGATTGGCCTTGTCCGCCACGCCCTCGCGCCAAAGGTAGTAGACACCCCAGCGGCGGGAATTGTTCAGGTCCCGGAACCGGCCTGCAGCGCCCTCGGGATGGGAGACATAGGGAGTGAGTGCCTCCGGACCATCGGAAAGCACGTTCAGCAGTTCCTCCCGGATGTCGTCGGTGGCGGCCTCGATCGCGTCGAGCCAGGGGAAATCCTTGCGGTCGTAGAACTCGATCGGCGCGAGGCGAGGAAAGTACATGAACGTCGGCTGGTGCGTGAAAATCTTCCGCTTGCGGAGTAGCGTAGCGAGGCAACCTTCAAAGCGATCGAGCGATTGGTCCGCGTAGCGGTCGCGCAGGCCATGCAGGCGCTCCTCCACGAAGACCTCGAGCGCCTTGTCGTTCGCTTCGACGGCGCTCTTGGCATGCTGCAGGACGGCGCGCATCTGGGCCGGCGGCTCGAATCCCTCGGGAATGATCCTGAGTGCGGTACGGTACGTCGCAGCTGCCGCGCGCGAGTCCTGCCTGATTTCGAGCAACGAGCCCTTCTGCAGCAGCGCGCGGACATTGAGCGGTTCGAGCTTGAGCAATTTGTCGAGAGCCGCCATCTCCGCATCGGCGTGACCCAGTCCACGCAGCGCTCCGGCGAGGTTGAGCCACAACATCGCATTGGAGGGATCGGCGCCCACGGCCTGCTCGAGCAGCACCTTGGCGCCCATCAGGTTGCCCGCACGGAGCATCCGGCCCGCGACCATGTTCTGCACCATTGGATGCGCAGGCGCTTCCGCCTCAGCCTGTTGCAGCATCCGCTCCGCGGCCTGCGCCTGTCCGCCGGCAAACGCCTGGTTCGCCGATTCGAACAGCTGCCGAATGCGCCGATCCTCGTCGTTGCTCATGATCATGTCGTCGACCACATCCGCATCAGGTTCTGGCGCACGACGTCCAGGCGGACGCGGCTCTCCCAGTGCATCGTATTGCCCTCCAGCGCGGCAATTTCGTTGAGTTCATATACCTGCATTCTTTGGTGCTGGTCGGCAATGAAGCTCTCGATGAACGTGATCGACACCAGGCGTTGGCCGGACCGCACGGGGACCACCTCGTGCAATGTTGTCGACGGATAGACGATGGCAGTACCCGGGGCCTCCTTGAAGGGCAGCGACTGGTTGCCCGCCACGATGACCAGTTCCCCGCCTTCGTAGTTCGCCGGGTCGCCGATGAACACGGTGCACGACAGGTCCGAGCGCAGCCGGTCATTTCCGATTTGCAGGATTGCGGCGTCGGCGTGCGCCCCATATTTCATGCCCGGTTCGTAGCGCGACAAAAGCGGCGGCGCGACTCGCCTGGGCATCGCGAAATCGGCGAACTCGCGCGAGCGCGCAAACGCGCTGCCGACGATGCGTGATGATTCGGCAAACTTCGGATCGGCCGCGTCCGCCTGCAGGTTGTTCTTCGTCACATTGGCAGGGTTGGATGCGCGGCCGTCGACGAAGTGCAGCTCGCGGCTGAGGGCCACGAGCCGCGATATGTCCTGCGGATTCAGCAGGCTCTTTATTTTCAGGAACACGGTGAACCTCGGCTATCCGCAACCGTGTGACGTTGCGCCGTCACAGCGTGAATGACATTTCCCGAACCAGCGCGCCGGGCAGCGTCACGCTGGTGAGCTTGCGCGACTGGTAGGTCTCGGAGTCGAGCAGCAATTCGGTTTCCGTTGTCAGCGCTTCCAGATTGGACCCCAGGAGCCGGTAGACGGTATCGTCGAATCGCAACACGTCGATCGGCGCGACGATGCGGCCTTCGTCCACCCAGAACGTCGCGAAACGCGTCATGCCTGTCATCCGGCATGCCGGGCGATCGGAATAGTTGAGGTAGTGCAGGTTGCCGATATGCAGGCCCGTGCCAAGTGCCGCGAGCGCGTCCTTCTCGGCCAGCGTTCCGCCGGCCATGCTCAGCGACTCGGGAATCTCGTCGCCATTGGCGCCGTTCTCCGGAAGACCGAATTCGCGCGCGGTGCGCGGGCTGACCAGCGAGCCCACCAACGCACCGCGATGGACAAGATCCACCCCGGCGGGGCGCGCGAATCCCTCGGCCTGGAACGCCGGGGCGACACCGCTTGCCGTGTCCTCGCTGAGCGTCACGCTCGCGTCAAGTGCTTCGCCAGATTGCATCCGCGCCAACGAACTCTGCTGCGTTGCCAGCGCGCGGCCCGAAAAGCCGCCCCAGCACAACAACCTCGCGATCTCCTCGATCGCGGACGGCGCCAGGTACGCGCGATACTTTCCCGGTGCGAGCGACTTGGCGGGACGGCTGATCAGCGCCAGCCGCTCGCGCGCATCGGACATCTTGCGGTCGAGCGCCGGGCCATCCCAGGCGAAGCCCGCGCAACCGGACTTGACCGCCTTGTCCGCGCGGTAGTAGAGACTCCAGTCCAGATTGAACGTCGTGGTTTCGTGCCAGTTGCGCTGGCCCTCGGAGTTCGCGAATCCGCGCCATATCGGTCCGCCGGCGTAGATCCCGACGAGGTCCGTGCCGTGCGCGGCGGCAAGGACGTCGCCGATAATCTGTTCCGAGGGGGGTAGCGGCCCGCCGCGAACGGCGCGGGTGGACTTGACGTCGGCGGGCAACAGCAGCAGCGGATCGTCGGCCAGTTCTGGCAAGGTCCCCCGCAAGCCGGCGACAACGGCGCGGATGGCATCGCAGTCCGCCTTGGCGTCGCCCGACAGCGAAGTCACGTGCTTGGCATGGCGCTGGCCGCGAATCAACCGCACCGCGATATAGCGCTGCGCAACAGTACCCGACTGGCGCACCTTGCCGCGATTCATGCGGACGAAGTCCGTTTGCTCGGCTTCGAACGAGGTCGTATAGCGCTCGCCCGCCTGCAGCGATCCGTCGATCGCCTTGGCCAGCGCTAGAAAATAGTTTTCCATCAGGACTCGCCTCCGAACACGTCCACGTTGCCGAACACGCATGCGGGCGTGGCATGGCCGACGCGAATGGCCTGCGACGGTTCGCCCTTGCCGCAATGCGGCGTGCCCAGCACCTGCAATGTCTCGGCATTGCCGACGCGTTTCAGGCTGCGCCAGAAATTGGCCGAGATGCCGCGATAATTGGGGTTCTTGACCACGGCACCCAGCTTGCCATCCTTGATCACTTGTCCGCGTTCGCAACCGAACTGGAACTTGTTGCGCGAATCGTCGATGGACCAGGAACTGTTGGTCTCCATCAGCACGCCGCGCTCGATGCCGGCGATCATCTCTTGCAGCGTGGCATCGCCTGGCTCCAGGTTCAGGTTGGCCATTCGGTCGATCGGCGGACGGTTCCAGCTGGTGGCGCGCGAATTGGCGACGCCTGCCAGTCCAGCGCGTGCCTGCGAAATGGCGCCGCCCAGCGGCCGCTCGAGGACGCCGGCGCGGATCAGGTGGACGCGTTCCGCGCGTGTGCCGTCGTCGTCGTACGCGTAGCTCGCGAGCTCCTCGGGACGCGTCGGGTCGAAGGTGACGTTGAGGAGTTCCGAACCGTAGCGGTACGAGCCGAACATGTCGGGTGTGACAAAGCTCGTGCCGGCGAAATTGCGCTCATCGCCCAGGATGCGGTCGAGTTCCAGCGGATGGCCGATCGACTCGTGGATCTGCAGGATCATCTGGTCCGGCGCCAGCAACACGTCCATCTTGCCGCTCGGACAGTTCGGCGCCGAAAGCAGTTCGAGCGCTTCCAGCGCGATCCGGCGGCCGCCGCCCACGAAGGCGAACCGTGCCAGCACTTCGGTTCCACCTTGCTGGCAAGGGCCGCGATAGCCGTTGAGCGTGCGGACCTGCGTGACGCCGTCCGCATGGGCTGTGACGGCCATTCCCGGCAAAAGAAACCGGTAGCGCTGGACTACATCACCGCCGGTGCTGGTGACCAGCCGGTGCGTGGCCGTCACCACATCGATGGCGGCCTCCCAGTCGACGATCCGCGGGTCGCATCCAGCCTGCGCCGATTCCTCGGCCAGCAGTTCGTACCACTCGCGACGCGACGGAACGCTGTCCGCGAACGCCGGCGACACGTACTCGCCGCATGGCGCGGGCCGCGGCAGCGTTCGGGAGTCGAACAGCGCCAGCTTCGCGGTGCTGCGGGCCCAGTGCGCGGCGCGCTCGAGCGCCTCGCGCAGGCCGTCAGCCGAGACGTCACCCGTCGCCGCGTAGCCGTAGCCTCCATCGACATAGACCGTTGCCATTGCGCCGCGGTCGGTGGACGCGACGAAAGGCATCGCGACGTTCTTGCGCACCGCGAACGTTTCGCAGTGTTCCTCGACGAAGCGCAACGACCAGAAATCGACGTTGTCGAGGCGTGGCAGGTCGGATAGGGTCAGGCGGTCGGCGTCGGGCATGGGATCTCGGAGTCTTTCGCAGGCAGGATGCGCGCGGGCGGGCAAGCAAAGCTATGCGGCAGCCGCGTGCCGCGTGCCGCGCGACGCAAAGGGCGTGATTATCGCCGGATAGCTGCCCCTAAAGCCAGCCCCGACCGCCAGCCCTGCGGCGAATCAATGGACGCCGAGCGACCGAATCTTGTCGAGTTTCGCCGCGTAGATGTCGCGGGAAATGCGGGTCGTGCTGGTGTCGATCGCCAGCGCCAATTCCGCGCGCGCGCGTTCGGTGTCCCCGAGCCCGATATAGGCGGCGGCCAACCAGAAATGGAACTCGTGATAATACGGAGCGCGCTGGACTTCCTTGGCGAAGAGATCCTTCGCCGTCTGGTAATCCCCCTTGCGCATCGCGACCATCCCGTCCATGAAGTAGCTGAACGCGGGATTGGGTTCCATCTGGTCGAGCTTCTTGGCCAGCGCGGCCGACTCGGCGCCACGTCCCAGATCGTTCAGCACCAGCACCATGTTCGACATGAAGTGGGTGTTCTTGGGTTCGCGTTCCAGCGCGTAGGCAAGCGCGCGGTGCGCATCCTCGATGTCGCCGTGGCGTTTATAGATCACGCCCAGCGTGTTGTACGCGCTCGTGAAACGCGGATCCTGGGCGACCGCCGCTCGTGCCCACCAATAGGCGTTGTCCAGCTGTCCGTCGATGAACGACTCGACCGCCCGGTTGTTCATATACATGGCGACGATGGTTCGTTCTTCGATCACCCGGGTATTCAGGCCTCGGAGCTCGCGCGGCAGAAGGAAATCGATGGTCAGGTCGGTCTCGTCCTGGCGAACGATCAGGTTGGTCGAATTATTGAGCCGGGTCAGATGCGGTCCCAGCGTCACGTTGACGTGACCGATGAAGAAGTGAATGTCGCCGCTGCGCCCCCAGGATTCGTCCAGGAAGGCGCTCTGGTAGGTGACCGGCAGTCCCATTTCCTTGGCGAAGGCCGCGGTCATTATGACCAGCGACAGGCAGTTTCCGGAACGAGCCGCGAATGCCTGCGCCGCATTTCGGGTCTTGGCGGAGTCGTATTCGAGCTTGAGCTGGCCTCTGCTGTACAGCGCCTCGAACAGTCCCTGCTGAGCGCCCTTCGCCTTTGCGACTGGAGCGATCGTGGTGGTCATGTACTGCTTCATTTCGGGGCTCATCGCGAACAGGTCGCTCGCCCCGATGCGTTCGGACGCCGGCCCGAATGCGCCGTCCTTGAACAGGCTCTCGACGGGCGGCGGCAACGGTGCCGACGCGCAAGCGGCGAGTAGCAGAGCAACTAGCAAGACGGTCCAGGTTTTCATCTGGAGCCTCCTATTCCGGCAGGGTCGGAAGCTTTGACCGAGCCATGCGCTGATTGTATCCCCAAGGTCAGTCCGGGCGGGAGCCGCCATCCGTCCCGGCGGCGAAGGACGCCAGCGCCGGGCCGACCATCCTGACGATTCGCCAATCGGGCAGCATGGTCGCACCGAGTTCCTGGTAGAAGGCGATTGCCTGCGCGTTCCACTCCAGCACGGCCCATTCGAAGCGGCCGCAGTTGCGCTCCACAGCGAGCTCGGCAAGCCTGCTCAGCAGCGCTTTTGCGCATCCCTTGCGGCGATGGGCAGGCTGCACGAAAAGGTCCTCCAGCCACAGGCTCCGACGCCCGAGGAATGTTGAATAAGTGTGAAAAAACAGCGCAAATCCGGCCGCTTCGGTTTCAGAGCGTGCAATTAACGCTTCCGCGGCGGGGTACGGTCCGAAAAGTGCATCGACAAGGTCGGCTTCCGACGCGACGCAGAGATGTGAAAGTTCTTCATATCGGGCCAAGGCGGCGATCATGGCGTGGAGGTCGGAAACGTCGTCCCGCGTTGCGCGACGGATGACGAAGGCGGTTGTGGTCAACAGATGCTCCAAGACGATTCAGAAAATTGCTCCAACAATCATGTTGCGATGCGGCAATAACCCGCGACCAAGATGCGGCGACTGACGTGCATTTCCCGCTGCACGGGGATTGGCCGGCCCATTTCGGGCAATGACACCGGCGCCGCCGCTCCGCAACCTGCGGAAGCCGCAAGGCTCGCGCACGCCGTCGCAACGCACACTGGGTCAAATTTGAATATCGATACAAATCATGGGTTTGGCTGATTTGACGGCAACGGTACCGAAATTGCAACAAATTTGTTTCGGTAACTGCTAATACAAGGCGTTTTCGTTGCGGAGGAAATCTGCCTTGGGTTAATGTTGGCCGTGCTTGCCGCGAGGCGAACAACCGTATTTGATTTGTAATACCTTTCCTGGGGGAAATGATGAAGAGAATGAATCGCAAAAAAGTATCGCTTGCCGTTCGGCAGGCGATCAGCGCCGGAGTCGTATTCGGCCTGGCTGCGCCGCTGGTCCACGCGCAGCAAGCAGCAACGCCTCCCGTCCAGACACTCGAAAAGGTGGAAGTCACCGGTTCGCGGATCACGTCGGCAACGTTCGAGAGCGCGAGCCCGATCAACACCATCACCGCGCAGGACATCGCGATTACCGGCCTGCAGTCGACGGCCAACATCATCAATCAATTGCCGCAGGCATTCGCTGATCAAGGCGGCAGCATTTCGAACGGCGCGTCGGGCACGTCTACCGTCAACCTGCGCAACCTCGGCCCGAACCGCACCCTGGTCCTGATCGACGGCAAGCGCGTACCGGCCGGCAGCCCGACTACCTATGCGACCAACCTCAACAACATTCCGGCGCCGCTGATCAAGCGCATCGAAGTGCTGACGGGTGGCGCATCGGCCGTGTACGGTTCCGACGCCGTCGCAGGCGTTGTGAACTTCATCATGAACGACTCGTTCGAGGGCGTGCAGATCCAGTACAACGGCAGCACGTACCAGCACACGCAGAACGGCTCCTACGGCGATCTGGCAGCACGCGCCGCCACCAATCCGGCGCAGTTCCAGGTGCCCGGCGATTTCTGGGGCGAAGGCACCGTCCAGAACTACAACATCCTGATGGGTTCGAACTTTGCCAACGGCAAGGGCAACGCGACGATCTTCTTCCAGTATCAGAACACCAGCGCGCTGCTCCAGAACAAGTACAACTACAGCGCCTGCTCGTTCGGAAGCACCGGCGATCCGGAAGACTCGCGGCTGCTGTGCGGCGGCTCGTCGACGGCGTCCCCGGGCCGGTTCACGAACGGCAACACCGGCAAAAGCGCGACGATCATCAATGCCGCCGGCGATGTGCGGCCGTTCTCCACGGCGCTGGACCAGTTCAACTTCGGTCCGTACAACTTCTATCAGCGTCCGCAAGAGGATTACCAGGCCAACGCGTTCGCGCATTACGACCTGTTCGCCGGCGACGACAAGAAGTGGATGCCCAGCGTCCGCGTCTATGCCGAATTCGATTTCACCAGCACGACCTCGGTCGCGCAAATCGCGCCGGGCGGCATTTTCTACGGCGCGTTCGACCCGCTGCTCGCCGAGAACCCGCTGCTGTCGGACTCCTTCAAGAACTACTTCGGCATTACGCCGGGCAATCCTCTCGCTACGCCGCTGATCGGCCGTCGCAACACCGAAGGCGGTGGTCGCGCGCAGCAGTTCGATTTCAACGACTGGCGTTACGTCCTCGGTGCGAAGGGCGATTTCGCCAATCACACGTGGGACTACGATTTCTGGTGGCAGTCCGGAAAGAACAGCCTCAACCAGGTCACCGCCAATTACTTTGCGTCGGACCGCATCCAGAAGGCCCTCAACGTCGTCAAGGATCCGGCGACCGGACGGCCCGTCTGCGCGTCGTTCCTCGACGGCACCGACATCAACTGCGTGCCGTACGACATCTATCACAACGGCGGCGTGACGCAGGCGGCCCTCGACTACCTGCAGGTGCCCGGAATCCAGAACGGCTTTACGCAGCAGAACGTCGTTGGCCTGCACCTGACGTCCGACCTCGGCGCGGCCTATGGCTGGACGCTGCCGTGGGCAAAGAATGGCGTAGGCGTCGCGTTCGGCATCGAGCACCGGACCGACCGTCTGCAGAATACGCCGGACACGCAGCTGGCCACCGCCAACCTGAGCGGCGGCGGCGGCGCAACCCTTCCGATCAAAGGCCAGGTGACAGTGGACGAACTGTTCGCCGAAGCCAAGATTCCGATCGCGGAGCGGCAGGATTATGCCTACCTGCTGCAGTTCGACGGCAGCTACCGCTATTCGGACTACAGCAACGGCCCGCACACCAATTCGTATGGTCTCGGCATGGAGTGGGCGCCGATCAAGGGTTACACGCTGCGGGGCAGCTACCAGCAAGCAATTCGCGCCGCGAACATCATCGAGCTGTTCCAGCAGCAAGGGAACAATCTCTATGGCGGCCAGGATCCTTGCGCCGGTCCCAATCCCTCGGCGACGCTGGAGCAATGTCTGAGGACCGGTCTTCCGGCCAACCTCTACGGCAGCCCGGTTCTGGACAGCCCTGCTGGTCAGTACAACTTCCTGCAAGGCGGAAACCCGAACCTGACGCCGGAAAAGTCGGAGAGCTACACGATCGGCATGGTCTTCGATCAGCCGTCGAACATCCGCGGTTTCAGCGCGACGATCGACTACTGGAACATCAAGGTCAAGAACAACATCGGTATCGTCGGGGCGCAGGATCAGCTGACCCAATGTATCAATACCGGCGCGTTCTGCAACAACATCCATCGCGACAACCTGGGTACCCTGTGGCTGGACGGTGGCGGTTTCGTCACGGCAACCAACCAGAACCTGGGCACGACGTCGACTTCCGGTATCGACCTGACGGCCAATTACACGTGGCCGATCCAGGATTGGGGCAGCCTGGGCTTCTCGTTCACGGGGACTTACGTCGATACGTTCGTGAACCAACCGCTCCCGAACGGACCCACGTATGACTGCGTCGGACTGTATGGGCTGGTCTGCGGCACGCCGATTCCGAGATGGCGTTCGAACGTCGGCGTGATCTGGTCGACACCGTGGCACGTCGATGCGGGCCTGAGGTGGCGTTACTTCGACGGCGTCTCCGTCGATGCGTCCAGCAGCAATCCGTCGCTGGCCAACAACGTGACGGTCGAGCCGGCTACCTCGAAACTCGGTGCCCGCAATTACCTCGACCTCTTTGCGTCGTGGCAGATCGACAAGAACTGGCTGGTTCGCGCGGGCGTCAACAACGTCCTCGACAAGGACCCGCCGATCACCAGCACGACGCTGTCGGATCCGTCGATCTTCGGTAACGGCAACTCGTTCCCGCAGGTCTACGACTCGCTGGGCCGTCTCTTCTTCCTGAACGTGACCGCGAAGTTCTGATCCAGCAAGTCTTTTCACTCACAACGGCGAACCGCAGGGTTCGCCGTTTTTTTTGCCGTCAGCGTGATTCCGGGGATTCCAGCGCGCCGCTGTATGCGTTCATCGCCGCCGCGAGTCCGGAAACCATCGCCCGCTCGGGCGGGGTCAGGTGCGGGTGCCAGATGTCGAAGATCAGCACGACCCGCAGCTTGTCGCTGTCGTTCCACGCCTCGTGCTCGATCGTGTCGTCGAAAACCCACGCCTTCCCGGGAACCCATTGCCGCGTGTCGTTGCCAACGCGGAATCCGCAATTTTCGGGAACGATCAGCGGCAAGTGCGTGACCAGGCGCACGTTCGTGACCCCTGTGTGCGCGGGAATCCGGGTCGCCGGTTTCAGCAGTGAAAACATTGCCGCAGGTGTACGCCCCTGCTGTTCCGGCAGAGGGGCGCCCGCCAGCAGCTTCATCGTGGTAGGACACTTGGCGGCGTTTTCCTCCACCCGCTTGCCCATCTTGTAGAGGTGGAAGGCGCTCCAGCGCGGGGAGTTGTTGAGTTCCGCGAACTGGTTCTGCGGCACGTCGTCCGGGTACGAAATGTAGGGAGTGAACCCTTCCTCAGTGGCGAGGACCTGCAGGAATTCGTCGCGGATTGCGTCGGTACCGGCTTCGATCGGGTCCAACCACGGGAAGTCGGCGCGTTCGAAGAACTCGATCGGCGCCAGGTTGGGAAAGTGGTAGGTCAGCGATTGCGAGTCGTAGCGCTTCTTGCGGCCAAGCATGATGTCGACGGAATCGCGAAACCGCTTCAGGTTCTCGCCGGCGTGATCCTTGTACGTCTGATCCAGGAACTGGTCCAGGAATACCGCGAACTCCCGGTTGTATTTGTCGCCGAACGCCAGCGCGCGCTGGACCGCGGGGCGGAGGTCAGGGTGCAGCCGATCCATCGGCGGCGCGACGGTGGCCACGGCCCGGTGCACGGCGGCGGCCTCATGTGTTTTCCCCTGCCGTTCGAGCAGATCGGCGCGCAGGATGAGTCCCAGGAGATTGCTCGGGTCGAGGCTCAGCGACCGCTTGAGCGCTTCCTGCTCGCCCTGCTCGTCGTCCAGGCTCCGGCAGGCAAGCGCCAAGTTGATCCACTCCTGCGGGTCTTCGCCTCGGACCGCGACGAGGCGCTGGAACGCGTCGCGCGCGGACTGCATGTCGCCCTGGCGAAAGGACCGCTGGCCGACCGCCGCCAGCGCCGGGGCGTGGGTCGGCGCGATGGCGAGAATCCGCGCGAGGATCGCCATGACGTCCTGGTCCCGCCCCGCTTGGGCGGCGCGTTCGAGTTGAGCTTCGAGGGGGGCGATTTCCCGGGCGAGGGAATCTGAAGTCTGCATCGGGCGTTCCTATCCGGATCGTTGTTGGAATCGCAGGACCTCGCTGCGATCCTGACGGCCCGGCGCGGCTGCTGTTGTCGCATGGCGACACCCACTGGCGCGTCGGAATGAAAAGTGTAGCATCGGTGTTTGTAATATCACTTCCACCCGAACCTATGGGAGCGATCATGAGCCGACACGCGCTGAGCGTCATTACGATGGCGGTGCTTTCAGGTCTTTCCTCCGCGACCTGGTCCGATGCGGCCACCGCGGCGGCCTCCGACACCTATCGCGCCGCCACGCAGGCGGGCCTGGTGTCCGTGCAATCTCGATACCTGGATGAGGTCTATCTGCAGCCCGCCGCGGATTGGGTGGGCTACCGGAAGGTGCTGATCGATCCGGTCCAGGTGGCGCTGCGCCCAAACTGGCGCAGAGATCTGAACGAAAGCCGGGACCTCTCGCGCCGGATCTCCGTGACCGACGCGGCGGAACTCGTGCAGCAGGCGACGGACGTGATGGCCAGGACGGTCGCGGACGTATTCGCCGCCAAGGGGTATGAAGTTGTGACGGCGCCCGGACCGGGCGTGCTGCGCATTTCCCCGAGCGTCCTCGACCTCGACGTCTTTGAGCCCGACGTGACGAACTCGCGACCCCAGGCTTTGTTTACCCACGATGCCGGGACGGCCACGCTACGGCTTGAAATGCGTGATTCCGCTGCTGGGACGCTGCTCGGCGTCGTTGTCGACCGTGGCACGGCGACGCAGCTGAGGCAAATCAACCGGACTAATCAAACCACGAATCTGTTCTGGTTCGACGCCATGTTCAGGTTGTGGACGGCGAATTGCATTGCGGCGATCCGGGCGGAGCCCGTACGCTGAAGCGACCGCGCCTCCGACCTTATTTGAGCCGGGTCACCTTGATGAGGCCGTGGCGGCCCTCGATCGTGAGGTTGTAGCTTCCCAGGAACCCGTTCTCGATCGTCACCTTCATCTGCGCGCCCGGCGTCGGGTCGCGCACGATGGACGTGTCGCCTTCCGATTGCCGCCAGATCTGGCCGTTCTCCAGGATGAAGACCGAGAGCCCGCGCGAGGTCCGCGCGAACTCGAGCACGTTGGACGTGACCGAGGTGACGCCGTCGGTGTCCGGCGGCGCAGGTTTCCCGTAATCCTCGGCCGTCTTGGGCGCCGGCGGCTTCGAAAATCCAAACCAGTCCAAGAAACTGCGCTTCTCGGCCGCCGGCTGCGACGACGGGGCGAGGGCGGTCTTGGCAAGCGCGGCCGCCTTGTCGAAACATTTAAGCCGATCGGACGAGTCGGCGATATCCGCGCACTTGGCCACTTCGGCCAGCGCATCGCGCGCCGGGTCCGCATGCGCCAGCGTTGCCATGGACAGCAACACGAGAACGGCGGGGAAGAATCGCATCGTGGAACTCGCGGTTGTTTGGCGGGAATCGGCAAGCGCCGGAATGGGGCGATTACATCACAAATGGATGACTTCTCAGATTTCCCAGTCGGGCTTCGTGCCGCTGTAGGCGTCGATGGCGCTGAACATCGTCGTTACGAGTTTGCGTTCCTTCGCCGTGAGCTCGGGGCGCCATGTTTCGAACAGCAGGATCACCCGCGGGCGGTCGCTGTCGTTCCACGCTTCGTGCTCGATCGTGTCGTCGAACAGCCAGGCCTTGCCTTCCACCGGCCGGCGCGCATCGTTGCCGACGCGCAATCCGCATTCGGGCGGGACCAGCAGCGGCAGGTGACAGATCAACCGCGTGTTGACGATGCCGGTGTGGGGAGGAATGCGGGAGCGGGGACGCAGCAGCGAGAACAGCACCGAGGGCGAACGATTCTGGATGTGGACCAGCGGAAAATCGGCGAGCGCGGCCATGGTCTTCGGACAGCGGGCGGCGTTTTCCGGCACGATCTCGCCATCCCGCCAAAGGTAGAACGCGCTCCAGTTCGGATTCTCCTGCATGCCCGTCTGATCTCCGGGCGGCCGCGTCGGATTGCTCTCGACGTAGGGCCTGAACGCCGACGCGTCTTGCAGGACCTCCAGCATTTCGGCGCGAATGTCGGCAGTCGCCGCCTCGACTTTGTCGAAGCTCGGAAAATCATTCCGGTCGTAAAACTGGATTTGCGGCAGTTCCGGAAAGTAATAGATCCGGGGCTGCTGGAAAAAAATGCCGCGTTTCCCGAGCATGATGTCGAACGACTGCCGGAAACGATCGGCGGGTCCACGCTCGAGGAGGCCCTCAGGAATCAGCCGGTCGACCAGCGAGCGCTCGAATTCCTCGGCGTAGCGCTTGCACATGGCCTCGGCGCGGGCTAAGTCAGTGCGCGGTTCCGCCGGCAACTCGTGCGCCGGCGGCGCGGTCCGGATGGCGAGTCTATAGAACGACGACGCGTTGCGCGCATCGCCCGCCTTGGCCAGCAGATCGCCCTTGAGAACAAGCGCACGCAGGTTTCGCGGTTCGAGTGCGAGCACCTGGTCGACTGCACTGCCCGCTGCCGCATCGTCGTTGAGCTGGGCGCAAGCCACGGCCAGGCCGAACCACGCGGCGACGTCCGCATGGGGCGACGATGCAACCTGCTGCAAAAGCGTGCGCGCGGCCTGCGCATCACCCTTGCGCAGGGCGGCGAATCCGGACGCGGCCACGGCACGTATGTCGATAGTGGGAGATTGCATGCTGGGAATCCGTACGGGATTGGCGCCCCTCGGGCGTGGAAATTTCGGCGGACCGAAAGGATAGCATTTGGACGAACCTCAGGATCTCGCGATGTCGCAGCGGGGTTTGCGCAGCGCTTGATTCCGAATCAGGGTAACATCCGGAAAAATTGCCGCGTCAGCGCCTGGCGGCGGATTTCTCGTGATCGCGCCGCGTCGGCCGGTGCCTCCGCCCTCGGAACGTGATGGAATGGAAATGCGGCAGGGCCGTAATCGCAACAACAAACTAGGGACCACGATGAAAAGCAGAATTGCCGCCATCCTTCTTTCCACCGTCATGTTTGCGTCGCCCGTGGCCTACGCGGTCGACAAGGCCGCCGCCGACGCCGAACTGCAGGCCATGTGGAAAGCAGTCCAGGCCGACAAGAAAGCCTACGTCGCCTCGAAGCTCAACCTGACCCCGGCGGAAGCCAAGCGATTCTGGCCGATCTACGATGCCTACCAGCGCGACCTGCAGATGTACAACCGCAAGCGCAACGTGGCGCTCGAGGGCCTGATTGGCGCGGACAAGGGTGTATCCGACCTGTACGCCAAGCAACTCGCCAACGAACTGACTGCCGCCGACGAGGGCGAGGTCAAGGCGCGGCGAAAGATGCAGGGCAAGTTGATCCAGGCCAGGCTGCTGAGCCCGATTCCGGCCAAGAAGGCAGCTCTCTACCTGCAGATCGAATCGAGGATCCGGGCCGTTCAGGACTACGCCATCGCCGAAGAATTCGAGCTCATTAAGTAATTGCGCCATGCGAATTCCGGAGCGCCGATCCACGCTGCACGGCGAACGTCCGTACGAGACTGCCGAAGCGGCGGCCGTGAGCGCGATTTGGGTGGACTTTTTGCGCGGTTCGTGTAAAGTCTCGCCGGTTTCCGACGAGGCTTGGCCCCGCCCCATACGCGGGGCCAATGCGTTTTGGCGTACCCTTCCCGGCATACCTTCCTGCAATGCCGGGTCGGCGAACGACCCACCCACTCGAAAATACACAATCTGAGCCCGTCGGCCCGCAACCTCGATTTTCGAACTAAAACGTTTATCGTCTGGAGACAACATGCTGAAGATGACCCGATTGGCCAGCCTGGCCGCGGTCCTGTTCCTCGCTTCGGCCGCGACGGTGGTCCCGCTGGCCGCACAGGCGCAGACACCTCCCGCCGCGCCGGCCGCCACCGCGGCCCCTGCGACGCCGGCGCCTCCCGCCGTACCGGCCGGTACGAAATCCGCGGAAGTGGTCGACAACCCGTATGGCCTTGAAGCCCTGTGGAAGGGGGGCGACATCGTTGACCGGTTCACGCTCGCCATCCTCGCCATCATGTCGATGGGCAGCTGGTACATCATCATCACGAAGGTGTATGAGCAGGCGAAGATGAACAAGGCCGCGAAGGCCGCGGAAAAATCATTCTGGAGCGCGCCATCCGTGCGCGCCGGTGCCGATGGCCTGAAGAAGACGAGCCCGTTCCGCTTCATCGCCGAAACCGGGCTCGAAGCAACGGCCAAGCACGTTGGCCTGCTGGGCAACGTCGATATGAACGAGTGGGTCACGATGTCGATCCAGCGCGCCATCGACAACGTATCGAGCCGGACGCAGGACGGGCTCGCGTTCCTTGCGACGGTCGGCTCGACCGCGCCGTTCGTGGGGCTGTTTGGCACGGTCTGGGGCATCTATCACGCGCTGACGGCGATCGGCATCGCCGGACAGGCGTCGATCGACAAGGTTGCTGGCCCCGTAGGTTCGGCGCTGATCATGACCGCGTTCGGCCTGGCGGTTGCCGTGCCGGCTGTTCTGGGCTACAACTGGCTCGTGCGCCGCAACAAGTCGGCGATGGAAAAGGTGCGCGGATTCGGCGCCGACCTGCACGCCGTATTGCTGGCGTCGCCGGCGAAGCAGACCGTACGAGGCTGACACCATGGCGATGAACGTCGGGCCGTCGGACGGCGGCGAAGACGAAACCATTTCCACTATCAACACCACTCCGCTGGTGGACGTGATGCTGGTGCTGCTGATCATTTTCCTGATCACGATTCCGGTCGTGGTGACCTCGATTCCGGTGCAGTTGCCGAAGGAGCGCAACGAAGTCCGCGAGACCAAGCCGGAAAACATTGTCCTTTCGGTGAGCGCGGCGGGGCGGATCTACTGGAACGAACTCGAGATCAAGTCCACAGCGGCGCTCATTGACCGCCTGAAGAAGGTCGCCGTGCTGACGCCGCAACCCGAGGTTCAGATCCGCGGCGACGGCAGTGCCAAGTACGACGGCATCGGTCGTATCATCTATGCGGTACAGCGCGCCGGCATCGCCAAGGTAGGCTTCATCACCGAACCGCCCGCGCGTGGCGGCTGACTTTTCGCCGCGCAAGCACAGCCAAGGAAATAGCGCATGAGCATGAATGTAGGATCCGGCGATTCCGCCGAGCCGGAAGTGATGATGGACATCAACACGACGCCGCTGATCGACGTCATGCTGGTGCTGCTCGTCATGCTGATCATCACCATCCCCATTCAGCTGCACGCGGTCAATCTCAACATGCCGACGGGCACGCCGCCGCCGCAACTGACGCCGCCGGAAGTGGTCAAAGTCGACATCGACGACGCCGGCAGGATCTGGTGGAATGGCGAAATTGTGCCCGACCGGGCGACGCTCGAGGAAAAGCTGGCCGGCGCCGCCCAGCAGGAAGTGCAGCCCGAAATGCATCTGCGCCCCGACAAGAACTCCAAGTACGAAGTCGTTGCCGCGGTGATGGCATCGTCGCAGCGCCTTGGGCTCACCAAGATCGGGATAGTCGGCAGCGAGCAGTTCATCGACGAATAGTCGACAACGACGCACCGCGCGCCACTGGAGTCACCGCAATGGACTACGCACAGCAGCAACGAGACCCGACCAAGCACGCCATCGGGATCGCGTTCGTCATCCTGATGCACGTTCTGCTCATCTGGGCGTTGCTGGCGGGGCTCGGCAAGGCGATCATCGAAGTGGTTAAGAAGCCGCTCTCCGCGACGATCATAGAGCAGATTAAGCCGCCGCCGCCCCCGCCGCCGCCGCCGAAGAAGATCATCGAAGCGCCGAAGGTTGCGCCGCCGCCGGAGACCTACGTCCCGCCGCCGGATATTCCGGCGCCGGTAGTCAACACGGCGCCGACGATCACGGCGACGACGGCCGCACCCCCGGTCGAACCGCACGTGATCCAGGCCCCCGTGGTTGCGCCGCCTGCGCCCCCGCCGAAGCCGGCCGTCCGGCGCGGTGTCACCCGCATTTCCGGCGACAATCCGGAATATCCGCGCGCGGCCATGAAGGAAGGCATTGCCAAGGGCCGCGTCGTCGCCCGCCTGAACATCGACGAAAAGGGCAACGTCACTGAAGTCACGATCTTCAGCGCCGATCCGCCGCGCTATTTCGACCGGGCGGTCATTCTGGCGTTGAAGGACTGGAAATTTGCGTCGGACGGCGAAAAATACGTCGCCGAAGTGGAGCTGAACTTCAAGCTGGACAATTAGCAGTCGGCAGACTTGGTCACCCAAGCAAAAGGCCGCCTTTCCGGGCGGCCTTTTTGCATTGAAGCGGCGGCGGAACTGGAGAGGTTATTCCGATTCGCGCAGCGCGTAGGCGGCCGCGGTCCAGCTCAACGTACCCGCCAGCAGCAGCGCGCCGACCATGCCCGACAGCGATACGGGTTGCGCGCCGATCAGCCGGTAACCCTCGCGCACGACATCGAGAGCGGCGCTGGGAAGCGCCAGGGAAATTCCAGCAAGCGCGACGCCCCACAGCGCCACGATCGCGGGCTTGCGCCAGGCCGGGAGCGTCAGCGGGACCGGCAGCGCATGCATGACGCGCGCCGTGAAGCCTGCGTCGGCGATATACGACGAACGCTCGTCGCGCGCCTCCGAATTCAGGATGTCATCGAGCCAGTCGCGCGGCGATGTCGGCGCGGAGTTCGATGCGATCGGTTCGGTGCCCGGTATCGGGTTCATGTTCCGGTTCATCGTCAGGTCTCGGTCGGTGCCCAGGCCGCCAGCGCCAGTTTCAGCTTCTGCTTGCCGCGCAGCACGTGCGTCTTGACCGTGCCGACGGGGCAATCCAGCACGTAGGCGGCTTCCTCGTGCGTCAGGTCATTATGGTAGCACTGCACGATCGCCGCGCGCTCGCCTTCCGTCAGCACCGCCATGGCCCGCTCGAGATCCAGTTTCAGCGCCGAGCTGCCGGCATGGTCGCCGTGCGCGGAACCGCCCACCATCGTGTCGTCGGCTTCGGCCTCGCCCAGGGCTTCGTCGCGGTCGCCCAGCAGTTCCTCCTTGCGCTTTCTCGCGTCCGCCAGCCAGCAGTTGGTCGCGATCCGGTACAACCAGGTCGAAAAACGTGCTTCCTGCCGGAATGATTTCAGGTTGCGCCAGGCGAGCACGAAGGTCTCCTGCGACAGGTCATCGGCCAAGGCGTGGTTTCCGGCAGTCAATTTGCGCAGGCAGGCGCGCACCGACGACTGGTGGCGCCGCACGAGTTCGGCGAACGCGTGGCGGTCGTCCCCAACCAGCGCGCGCGCAATGAGTTGTGCATCGGAAACCTCGGGGGACGACATCCGGACAGGGTCAGCGTCGGGTGCGGCATGGCGTGGGCCTCACGCGCCTCCCGCCGGCGGTAGTGGGGGCGGAGCGCTGGCCGGCGGCGTGGCGAGCTGGCGGTCTTCGAAATACCACAGGAAGCCGTAGCCGATGCCCAGGAACAGCAGCACCAGCCCGATCCAGTTGGGAGAGCGGTCGTCGAACATAGAATAGGCGATGAACGACAGTCCGACCGCCGCGAGGATGACCCCCTTGCGCAAGTCCGTCCAGGCGGCATGGCTGCGCAGCGTCTTTACCTGCTCGACCACGCCGGCCCGCGCGGCCATCGCGTTTGCAGCGCTGGCTGTGCGTCCGGAGACGAGGGCATTGAGCATGTCGCCGGTCGGCGCCACACCTTTCTCTGCCAACTGGACCATCGTGTCGTTCAGCATCCGGTTCTTGCGCAGCTTGTACCAGATGAAAAGCCCGGTGATGAGCACGGGGGTCAGGAAAACGATGAACACGATGCCGATCACCATGACCGCCAGGCCCCGGTCCTCGTGTACGAATTGGTCGAAGGAGTCGTATTCGCGGTCAGGGCCGCCCAGGCCGATATGGACGCGCTTCTTCTTGCCGCTGCTGTCCTCGACCCGAATGCCATGGCGATCGATGGTCACCGTCGGCGCCTCCTCGGCGTCTGCGGCATCCTTGGCCGCCTGCGCCTCGTCCTTCGCCATTTGGGCGGCTTCCTTCGCGGCCGCCTTGGCGGCTTCGTTCGCCTCCTTGGCGATGCCGGCCGTGTCCTTGGCGGCCTTGGCAACGTCCGCCTGGGCGAGCTTCAGCTCCCGGACGATCCGCGTCTCGGCATAGGTCTCGCCGGCCTGGACCGAGGGCGCGTACGGGCCGAAGGCGACCACCAGGGCACCCAGGACGGCGCCTCCAAGGACAATGCGCCGGGCGAGGGGGCGGATGGTGAGCCGCGGCATGGGATATCTCATCTTTTCTCCGTTCAAGGTCTGGTTTCCTCGATTGGATGCACAAAGTCGGTGTTTTGGATTCGCCGGGCCAGCCCAAATTGCCGTCGGACGGGCCCCCAGCGGCGCCAGAGGGCGGTCCGGACGCCCCGGTGGCCCATGCTATCATCGTCTGCGATCATTCCTTCGCGGCGTCGCCTCTCAAGGGCCGCCGCCGCTGCCGATGGCTGTAAGTCTTGCCGGTCCGGCCTCACTGCTGAGCCCAGAATATCTCCGCAACTGCTTTTTCGGCGCCGCCCGATGGGCGGCCGCGGCGCTGCTCGTCCTGGCGATGACCGCATCGGCGGCTGAAGACACCGTTACGCTGAATTTCGTCAACGCCGACATCGATGCCGTCGTCAAGGCCGCGGCGGAAATCACCGGCCGCAATTTCATCCTCGACCCCAGGATCAAGGGCACGGTCAACATCGTTTCGGCGCGTCCCGTCCCCAGGGAGCTCGTTTATCCGACCCTGCTCTCGGCGCTGCGTCTGCAGGGAATCGTCGCAGTCGAAGGCAACGGTGTGACCAAGCTGGTCATGGAAGTCGACGGCAAGCAGCAGGGCTCGGAGGTGCTGCGCGGTCCCGTCACCACGGGCGGCGACCGGCTGGTCACGCAGGTCGTCACGCTGCGTTATGAATCGGCGCTGCAACTGGTCAACGTGCTGCGCCCGCTGATCTCGCCCAACAACTCCATCGCCGCGTATCCGGGAACCAACGCGCTCATCATCACCGACTACGCCGACAACCTGCGGCGAATCGACAAGATCATTGCGTCGCTCGACGTGCCGCCGAGCGGGGAGCCTCTGATCGTCACGCTGAAGAACGCGTCGGCGATCGACCTGGTGCCGCTCCTCAACCGACTCGTCGGCGCGGATACCGCCACGCAGGGCGGGCAGCCGGGCGACGCGCAGCAGCGCGTCATGATCGTGGCCGACCCGCGCTCGAACAGCGTGCTGCTGCGCTCGGAAAACCCCGGCCGCGCGGCGCGCATCAAGGCGATGATCGAGCAGCTTGACACACCGCAGCGCGCGGGCGGCAACATGTTCGTCGTCTATTTGCGCAATGCCGACGCCGCCCGCGTCGCGCAGACGCTGCGCGCGCTTCTCTCGGGTGGCGGCGACATTGCGCAGCCCGTGTCGGCACCGACGCAATCGATGTTCGGCACCCAGGTTGGCGGCAACGCAGCCGCCAATGCGCAGGGTGCGCCGGCGGCGCCCGCGTCGGCCGCCAATCCGTTCATGAGCGGCGCCGGCGCCGGCGGAGGCAATACCGGCAACCTGATGATCCAGGCCGACATCGCCAACAATGCGCTGATCATCATGGGACCGGAACCGGTCTACAACAACCTGCGCACGATCATCGATCGGCTCGACGTGCGTCGCGCGCAGGTGTTCGTCGAGGCGTTGATCGTCGAGGTGACGGCGGACAAGGCAGCCCAGTTCGGCATCCAATGGCAGGTGCTGCAAGGGGTCAATCGCAGCGGCGTGCAGGGATTCGGAGGCACCAACTTCGGCGCGCAGGACAGCGGCAACAACATCATCAGCGGAGCAGTGAACCTGAGCAATCTCGGGCAGGGGCTGAATCTCGGGCTGCTCAACGGCACCATCGCCATTCCCGGCCTCGGTGTGATCACCAATCTTGCGCTGCTCATCCGTTCGCTCGAGCAGGACGCCAGCGCCAACATCCTGTCCACGCCGACGCTGCTCACGCTGGATAACGAGGAGGCGCGGATCATCGTCGGCCAGAACATCCCGTTCGTTACCGGGCAGTACTCGGTCACAGGCAGCACGTCCACGGTGCAGCCGTTCCAGACGTTCGAGAGGCACGACGTCGGCGTGATGTTGCGCGTGAAGCCGCAGATCACCGAAGGCGGCACGATCAGGCTCAATCTCTACCAGGAAGTCTCGCGCGTCGAGTCGATCACGACGACAACGGGCATCGTGCTTTCCAAGCGCGCGCTCGAGTCGACGGTCATCGTCGACGACAGTCAGATCGTCGTCCTGGGCGGCCTCATCCAGGACAGCCAGGAAAACGGCACCGACAAGCTGCCCGTCGCCGGCGACGTCCCGTTCTTCGGCCAGTTGTTCCGCTACGATACGCGCCGCCGGATCAAGACCAACCTGCTGGTGTTCATCAAGCCCACCGTGGTGCGCACCGATTCGCAGGGCCGCGCGCTGACGTCCGAGCGTTACGACTACATCATGAATCAACAGCAGAACAACCTGGGCAAGTCGCCGTGGTTCTGGAGCGATCCGTCCGAACCGGTGGTGCCGCCCCAGGGCGTGATGCCGGGAACGCCTGCGGCCACTCCGGGAGGCGCGCTGCCGGCGCCCGATCCGCCCATCCCGAGGCCGTGACGGGCGCGCGCTCGGCCAAGTGTCCATGACTGCCCGCCACACCTTGTCGCCTGCCGATGCTGCGGCATTTGCCGCGCGGATTCCCTACACGTTTGCGAAGTCGCATGGGGTGCTGGCCTCGCGGGTCGAAGGCGACGCAGTCGTTGTGCTGACCCGGCCCGACGCCACGCCCGACGGCGTCGTGGAGCTGAAGCGCGTGCTACAGCGGCCGCTGGTGACGCGCGCGGTAAGCGCAACCGAATTTGCCTCCGAACTGGCTCGCGCCTACAACCAGGGCGCCCCGGGCGCCGCGGCCACGTGGGCCGACGACCTGGCGAAGGAGACCGACCTCGCGCGGCTGATGCAGGACCTGCCGGCGAGCGAAGACCTGCTGGACAGCTCGACGCAGGCCCCGGTGATCCGCATGATCAACGCGTTGCTGCTGCAGGCACTGCGGGAACGCGCGTCCGACCTGCACTTCGAGCCGTACGAGACGCGTTCGGTGGTGCGCTTTCGCGTCGACGGCAGCCTGCGCGACGTGATCGAGCCGCCGCGCGCCTTGCACGCCGCGCTGGTGTCGCGGCTGAAGATCATGGCGAGCCTCGACATCGCGGAAAAGCGCTTACCGCAGGACGGCCGCATCGCGCTCAAGCTGGGCGACAAGCAGGTGGACGTGCGCATGTCGACATTGCCGACCGGTCCCGGCGAGCGTGTGGTGCTGCGCCTGCTCGACAAGGACTCGGCGCGTCTCGACCTGACCACGCTGGGCATGGACGAAGCCACGCGCGACGTCATCGACCGGTTGATTCGCGAACCGCACGGGATCGTGCTGGTGACCGGGCCCACGGGTTCCGGCAAGACCACGACGCTGTATGCATCGCTGGCGCGCCTGCCGAGCGGCTCCGTCAACATGATGACCGTGGAGGATCCGATCGAATACGCGCTGGACGGCGTAGCGCAGACACAGGTCAATGCACACATCGAGCTCGACTTCGCGCGCGCGCTGCGCGCGATCCTGCGCCAGGATCCCGATGTCGTGATGATCGGCGAAATCCGCGATCTCGAAACCGCGCAGATCGCGGTGCAGGCCTCGCTGACGGGCCATCTTGTGCTGGCGACGCTGCATACGAACGATGCCACCAGCGCGGTCACGCGCCTGGCCGACATGGGTGTCGAGCCGTATCTGCTTGCGTCGAGTCTGCTCGGCGTACTCGCGCAGCGTCTCGTGCGCCGGCTATGCCCCGAATGCAAGGTGTCGCAGGCGCCCTCCGCTGGAGAGCGAAAGCTCAACGCGTCGCTCGGCCTGTCACCCGAACAGCCGGTGTGGACCGCGCCGGGTTGCGATGCATGCAACCACACCGGCCACCGCGGGCGCACCGGTGTCTACGAATTGCTGCCGGTCAACGATGCGATCCGCCGCAATATCCACGATGGCGCCGGTGAGCTTGCGCTGCGGGAAGCCGCGCTGCAGGGCGGCATGCGCAGCTTGCGGGCCGATGGCGCACGCTGGATCGCCGAAGGCTCGGTCTCGCTCGCCGAGTTGCTGCGCGTGACGCGCGACGCCTGACGCGTGACGATGTCCGCGTTTCGCTGGGAAGCGGTCGACGCGCAAGGTCGCATGACGCAAGGCGTGCTGGAGGCGGCAAGCGCGCGCGCGGCACGGGACCAGCTGCGCGCCGAAGGACTCACGCCAACGGCTGTCGCCGCCGCCGCGGTGCGCGCGGATTCGCTTGCGCATGCCAGGCTGCCCGCGCCGCTGGTCACGCTGACCACGCGCCAGCTTGCCACGCTCGTGCAATCAGGCATGCCGCTCGACCAGGCGCTCGCCGCGGTTGCCGAGCAGGCGGACGATGCGCGCGCCGCGAACATCGTCGTAGCGCTGCGCATGCAGCTGGCCTCCGGAGAATCGCTGCAGGCGGCGCTTGCGCGCTTCCCGCGCACGTTCTCGCCGCTGTACCGCGGATTGGTGGGCGCCGGCGCGGAAACCGGGCGCCTGGCGGATGTGCTCTCGCGCCTGGCCGACTATCTCGAAGCCCGCGAAGCGCTGCGCCAGAAGATCGTACTGGCGCTGATCTATCCGGCGATCGTCACCATCATCGCCTTCGCGGTCATCGCCGTGCTGCTTGCTTACGTCGTCCCCCAGGTGGTCTCCGTCTACCAGCAAAGTCGGCAGACGCTGCCCTGGCTGACGCAGGCGCTGATCGCCGCAAGCGCCTTCTTCAGGTCGACCGGATTGCTGTGGCTGGTGCTGGGCGTCGTTGCGGTCGTGACGTTCTACGCGGCCAACCGGAACGCAGCATTCCGCGCGCGATGGCACGCGGCGTTGCTGCGGCTGCCCGTCGTGGGGAAGCTGGCGCGGAGTCTGGATTCAGCGCGCTTCGCGAGCACGCTGGCGATTCTCGTGGGCAGTGGCGCGCCGCTGCTGCGCTCGCTCGACGCGGCGTCCGAAGTGGTGAAGATGTTGCCGCTGCGGCATGCAGCGAGTTCCGCAACGGCGCTGGTGCGCGAAGGTGTAACGCTGTCGCGCGCGCTGAAGGAACAGGCCGAATTTCCGCCGGTGCTGATCCATCTGGTCGCCAATGGCGAGAGCAGCGGCCGGTTGGGACCGATGCTGCAGCGCGCCGCCGAGGAGCTGGAGCGCGATGCCGAGCGCCGCCTGGCGTGGCTCGCAGCACTGCTCCAGCCCCTGTTGATCGTCGTGATGGGCGCGATCGTTCTAGTGCTCGTGCTGGCGGTGATGCTCCCGATCGTGTCGATGAACCAGCTGATCCGTTAGCTTCTCAGCAGCCGGCCACACACTTCCCGCTGTTGTCGAATTCCATCGTCTTGCCGCTGAGGGGGACGTGGACCGGCACTTTGGCGGCTTTGACGAATGCCTCGGTCTTGGTCCCCGGAAGCACCTTGCCGTCCTTGGTTGCGGCTTCGTTGGCGTGCGATGCGATGACCGAAGCGGGCTGGACCAGATCGTTGATGACGTAAGCGGCTTCCGTCGGGCCGGTAGTGAAGTTGTCGCCGATGTTCATGACGGCGAGCTTCGCCTTGTAGTGGCCGCGCACGACCCGGTCCTGCTCGGACGTGATACCGGTGTCGCCGGACAGATAAACCACGAGGCCGTTGCTGAACGTCAGCACGTAGCCGGTGGCCTCGCCGACATAACCGGCAATTCCCGCATCCTTCATGCTCTTTCCAAGCTCGCCGCCAATGTAGTCGGGATCGAGGCCGTTGCTGTGCAGCGCGGTCACCGTTGCAATGGTCACACCTCCGACCTTCACGCTTCCGCCGAAGCGCGCAAGGATCGAATCCGCGGGATTTCCGCCGTTTGCTTTCAGCTTGCTGGCAAAGAAGGCCGGCATTTCGCTGCCCGTCACGATCTTCGCTTTCTTGGCCACGGCGATGTTCACTGCGTTCGAATTCGGTATCGCTGATACCGAAGTGTCGGGGTTCGCGCAGCTGCCCGAATTGGGCTCCTTGTTGTGGGCGTTGCCAGCGTGGTCGCCGTGCATGTGGCTGACCAGGATGATGTCGATCTTGCCCAGCCGGGGATCGTTGGCGCCGGCCACCGTGCGGCCCGGGTCGAAAAGGATGCGCGTGCCGTTCGGATCCTCGAAGATCAGCGCCCGGTCCTGCGGGCAGAACTCGCCGCTCTGGCCGCCGAGCGGCGTCACCTTCACATTGGCCGCCAACGTTGCCTGCGCCATTACTGCAGCGATGCAGCCGATGGCCACGGTCCACACCAGCGAATTCGTTTTCATGTCATCCCTCCCTGTCGCAGTTCCGAAAATACCCAATCAAAAACCATATCACAACGTCGAGAACTGCATGACGGACAGGCTCACTTGCGTCGAGCCAGCACCGATTTTTCGCCACCGAAATGGAACAGGGGAAAGACCTCCGGGCCGGCATCGAAGAGCGGTTCTTCGATGCGCTCCGGGCACAGGCGCTTGCAGATCGCTTCAAGCGTTTCCTGTACCAACCAGAACCGCTGCTCCGAAGTACCCGCCGATTTGTCCCATGCCGCCGAGACTTCCTCGTAGGCCCGTTCGTACTCAGGTGCGCATTCGTCCGCGAGCAGGCCCATCGCAAAGTGTACGAACTCCACGGTCGGGTGCACGCGATTGAATCGTTGCAGCAGGCGAAGGAGGCGCTTGCTGATGCCGAACCGGGTGCTGAGACTTAAGCCCGAGTCGAAATAGTCGACGTAATGCCACATGAAGGCGGGCACAAAGAGGCTATCGCCCGGCTCCAGCACGCAGGCGTAACCTCCCAGGATGCCGGCAAGTTCCAGGCGCTCCTGCTCCGGAAGCCGTTCCAGGCACAGCCTGCTGGATTGCGCCTTGGGCGCCAGGTCCCTTGATCGTTCCGAACCGAACAGGATGAAGCGTTTCTTCCCCAGCACCTGATAGTGGAGATTGTGCAGACAGTTCGCATCGAAGTGCAGGTGCGTGGCCGTTCCAGCGTGGGCCATGTACGCCTTGAATCCGGCGCTGGGACCCCACTGAGCAATCGCTTCCGGCTTGCGCATGAAATCCGCGGGCGGATCGATGTTGTATTGGGCAATTCCGGGCCGCCGCTCGCGCAGGAATTCCACAACGGTAGTCTCGCCGAGCGGCTTTCCCTGAACGTTGATCTGCTCCTCAGGCTCAGTGGGAAAAATGCGCAGCGCCGCCCAGCTCGGCGGAAGATTGGAAGCATCCGCCACGCTCCGGACGGGTTGTCCGTCGAACATGTTCGTGAATATCAGCGGTTCCTGCCGCACGGCGCTGGCCAGAAGCGTCTGCCGATCCGGCGTGTGCGTGCAGCGCTCCACGTTTCGCAGCATGGTACCGACCTTTCCTGCCGGGTGACTTGTGGAAGAATTCTGGTGTCGAACGTGCGCGCCGATTGTCGTGGGGGCAGGGGGACTGGTCAAGCGTGCACGCTTCCCTGCTGTTGCGCCAACGCCCACGCTACGTGTTCGCGCACGAGTGGCGATGGATCGCCAGCGCGCCGTTCCAATGCCGCGACAACTTCCGCGCTCCACGGGGCGTTACCGAGGCCAACTGCCAGGTTGCGCGACCAGCGTTCGTGTCCGATCCGGCGAATCGCGCTGCCTTCCATCCTGGTGTTGAATTCCGCTTCCGTCCACGCGAACAATTCGACCAGGCTCGCGCGGTCGAGGCCATGACGAATGGCCTCGAAGTCGCCCTCCGTGGACGCTTGTGCAAAACGGTTCCACGGGCAGGCGAGCTGGCAGTCGTCGCAGCCATAGACGCGGTTGCCGATAAGTGCACGCAGGTCCTCGGGGATCGATCCCTTCAGTTCGATTGTCAGGTAGGAAATGCAGCGCCGCGCATCGAGCTCGTAAGGCGCCACGATGGCGCCGGTCGGGCACGCGCCGATGCAGGCAGTGCATGTACCGCAATGGTCCGTCTGAGGATCGGTCAGCGGCAGCGGCAGGTCGGTGTAGATCTCGCCCAGGAAAAAATACGAGCCCATGTCGCGCGTCAACAACAGCGTGTGCTTGCCGCGCCAGCCCAGACCCGCCTTGGCCGCGAGCGCGACCTCGAGCACCGGCGCGCTGTCGGTGAACACGCGGTAGCCGAATTCGCCCACCGCACTGCGGATGCGCATCACGAGCCGCTGCAGTCGTGCACGTAAAACCTTGTGGTAGTCCCGCCCCAGTGCGTAGCGCGCGATGTACGCGGAGGTTCCATCGGCGAGGACCGTGCCGGCATCCACCGATGCGGACGGCCAGTAATTCATGCGTGCGGTGATGATGCGAACGGTACCCGGAACGAGATCGGCAGGGCGGGCGCGGGCCGCGCCGTGCTGTTCCATGTAATCCATCGTGCCGTGTCGGCCGTTAGAGAGCCAGTGCATGAGATGGGCTTCTTCGGCCGACAGCTCGGTGTCGCTGATCCCGATGGCCTCGAATCCCAGTTCGTGGCCCCATCGCGTGATTTGTGCGGCCAGCGCGGTCCAATCGCGTTGCGCGCTTGTGGCGGGACCGGCGCCGGTATCATTCATCGCTGCTAGCCTAAACCATCTCGACAATGACCCATCGCCTCCATCTTGCGGACGCTGCCGCTACCGAACGGCTCGGCGCCGGGTTGGCGCGGGCACTCGGCGGAGGAATGGTGGTCACATTGCGGGGCGATCTCGGCACCGGCAAGACCACGGTGGTGAGGGGCGCGCTTCGGGCACTGGGCTGGACGGGCCCGGTCAAGAGCCCGACCTATACGCTGGTTGAACATTATTCGTTGCCGAGCTTATACTTCTATCACTTTGATTTTTATCGGTTCGCCGATCCGAGCGAATGGGAAACGGCGGGAGTTGCCGATTATTTTCGGGACGACGCGGTCTGTCTGGTCGAATGGCCGGAGCGGGTTGCGGAACTCCTGCCCGCGGCGGATCTCGAGATTGCGCTCGCGCATCCGCGTTCGGAGGGCGGCGGACGCGACGCCACCCTCCTGGTCAACCCGCCGTACGGTGAGAGATGTCTCGACGCCATCATCGAACTGACGACACATCACTCACCCACGCCCTGATGAGCGTTTCGATCGCGCGTCGGCGGGTGTGCCAGTGGCTGCTCCTTCCCGCTGCACAGCTGGTTGTCCCGGCTGCATGGGCGAACGCCGGGCGCATCGGTTCGGCGCGCATGTGGCCGGCACAGGAATATACGCGCGTCATTTTCGAGTCGCCGACGCCGATCCCGTACCAGCTGTTGACACTTTCGAGTCCGCCGCGCCTGGTGCTCGACCTTCCTGGCGCCGAACTCACGCCGGACCTGGCACAGCTGGCGGCGCGCGTGCAGCCGGCCGACCCCTACATAGCCGGCATCCGCGTCGGCCAAATGACGCGGACGGTCGTGCGCGTCGTGGTCGACTTGAAGTCCGACGTCAAGACCGATGCCTTTGCGCTGCAGCCGTTTGCGGAATTCGGCCATCGCCTCGTGCTCGACCTTTATCCGCTGGTTCCCGTGGATCCGCTCATGGCCCTGCTCGAGGGCGACCGCGCCAAGGATATCGCCGCTGCGAACCGCGCGCCCGAGCCCGCGCCACCGCCGCGCGACCGCTTGCCGGCGGCGCGCGCGGAGGCCAAGCCGCGGCCGCGGCGCATCACGATCGCGATCGATCCCGGTCATGGCGGCGAGGACCCGGGAGCGATCGGCCGGCGCGGGACGTACGAGAAGAACGTCGTGCTGGCGATCGCCCGGAAACTCAAGACGCTGGTCGACGCGGAACCCAACATGCGGGCGATGCTCACCCGCGACGACGACTATTTCGTGCCGCTCGCCGGCCGCGTGCAGAAAGCGCGTCGCGTTCAGGCCGATCTCTTCATCTCGATACACGCCGACGCGTTCCGCGAGCCCAACGCGCGCGGGTCGTCCGTATTCGCGTTGTCCGAGAGTGGCGCCACGAGTGCGGCGGCGAAATGGCTGGCGCAGAAGGAAAACAGTGCCGACCTGATCGGCGGCGTCGACCTGGACCGGCGCGATCCGGTGCTCGCTCGCATGCTGCTCGACTTGTCGCAGACGGCACAGATCAGCGACAGCCTGAAGGTGGGGCGGCAGGTCCTGGACGGAATCGGCACGCACAACGCGTTGCACAAGGCCACCGTCGAACAAGCCGGATTTGCCGTGTTGAAGGCGCCCGACATTCCCTCCATCCTGGTCGAGACCGCGTTCATCTCGAATCCGGACGAAGAATTGAAGCTGCGCAGCGACCATCACCAGCAGAAATTCGCGGGCTCGATCCGCGACGGCGTGGCACGCTACTTCGCGCAGAATCCCCCGCTTGCCAGGGCATGACGGGGCGCGGGTCCCCGTCGGCGAAGCGGTAGAATCCGCCGCATGCTGCGCTTTTTCCTTCTGTTCGTCGTGCTGCTCGCCGTGCTCTTCGGGCTGGAACTCACGCCGTTCGTGCAGGACTGGTTCGTAACTCCCTGGACCAATGCGCTGGCGGCCATCTCGACGTGGATCGTGACGCTCTTCGACGGCAACGTGGTCGCCACGGGCAAGATCATGCGCAGCAGCAGCAATGGTTTCGCCGTGTCGATCGAAGCCGGATGCAACGGGGTCGAAGCCACGCTGGTGCTTCTCGCCGCGATGCTCGCTTTCCCGGCGCCATGGAGGCACAAGGTCGTCGGACTGGTCATTGGCGTCATCGCAGTGCAGCTGCTCAACATCGTGCGCGTCATCAGCCTCTTCTACCTCGGGCAATGGAACTACGGCGTGTTCGAATGGATGCACCTGTACGTGTGGCAGGCGCTGATCATGCTCGACGTGCTCGTGGTCTGGCTGATCTGGGTGCGGCGCGTCCCGCGCATCGACGGCCCCGTCGGGCCGCCGGCAGCGCCACCCGCTCTGGCCGCCGGATGAACGGGGGCGAACCTCCAGCGGCAGAAGGCGATCGACATCTGTTCAAGAGCCCGTTGACGCGGTTCGTCGTTGCCGCGCTGGCGTGGCTGCCCGTGACCTTCGGCGCGTGGTACCTGTTGGGGCCGGTGCTGCTGTGGCCGGTCCGCGTGCTGCTCCAACTGGTCACGCGCGCGGGACTCGGCGATCTGGTGCGCGGCATCGAATCAGAAGGCGCTTCGCTGACCTTTCTTACTACGCTGAGGCCGGGCGCAGGCGTGGGTACGGGCGACGTCAGCGTCGAGGTCAACATGCTGATCTACGCGTTCGGCATGCCGCTGTTCGCGGCGCTGACGCTGGCAGCGCGGCAGGCGCAATGGTGGCGCACGCTGGCGATCGGCTATGCAGCGATCTTGCCCTTCGTTGCATGGGGCGTGCTGGCGGATTTTCTGAAGAACATTGCCATTACTGCGCCGGCGGCGATCGCGTCGCAGGCCGGCTTCTCGGGATGGCAGCGGGAATTTATCGCGTTCGCCTATCAGTTCGGTTCGCTGATACTGCCGGCCGTCGTGCCTGCCGTCCTGTGGGTGTTGTTGCATCGCGCGTTCCTGGAGCGCTTGCGCCGACGCGCGGATGGTGTCGCGACGTAGGCTTCCGGCTTACCAGAGCCTTCTGAACCGGGCCGTCGCGCAGCGCCGCACGCCGTGGCGCCCATTGTTATGTTCGCCGCAATCGGTGCATGGTTTATATTTTGGCGTGGGGAATCGGGAATCATCGCGAGGGGAGGCATCGTGCACCTGTTCATCGTGACGGTCTTTGTTGCGGCTGGCTACCTGGCGTTGTCCGGTCTTTCGGCCGCGCTCGCGTTCTCCCATGCCGACGCATGGACCGTCTGGTTCGCCAGTGGGTTGACGCTGGGCCTGCTGCTCGTGCGGCCCCGCACCTCGTGGATTGCGATCCTTGCCGGCGCATTCGTTGGCGCCGCGGTGTTCGCGCTGCTGATCGGCGGCAGGCTCGACGCACTGGGCTACGGTGCTCTGGAAGTGCTTACGGCAGCGGCCGGCGCGTGGGTCGCATCGCGCATGACCAATCTTCCCGCGCACCTCGACCATCCGCGCGACCTGGCCGCGCTCGTCTTCGGTGGCGCGTTGTCGCAGGCAATCATCGGTGCGTTGATTGCGGCGATCTGGAACGTTACGTCCGGCGGCACTCAAGGCGTCGCCACATTTCGCCTGTGGGCGTTGTCCAATTTCGCGGGGACGCTGATCGTCGCGCCGTTGGTCATCGCTTGGGCGCAGTTTCGCCCGAAGCGCTCGGGCGGCTTGCCGATGCCCGCGTTTGGGGGTGGCGCGATTGCCTGCGCGCTTTTTCTGGCCAGCATTTACCTGCTGTTCCGCGCCGGACCCGATGATTATCTCGGCGGCAACGTGGGACGGGGGCTTATCTACGAGCCTGTCGTTTTCATGGCGCTGCTGGCGTTGGTCTGGGGCCTGCGTGGCGCGACCTTCGCCGCCGCAGCCGGGGCCCTCATCGCGCTTATCTTTACGAAGGCGGGCAAGGGCCCATTCGCAGGTATCCAGGGCTATCTGGGGGACCCCGCGCTGGAGGCGCAGGCGTACATCGTGGCGATATCGCTGACCGGCATGCTCATTGCGGTACTCGCCGCGAGTCAGCGCGTTGCCGCGCGCGAGGCTCGTGAGTGGCAGACCCGCTTCGAGGCGGCCATCGGCGCCCATCGTCTCATTGCGTACGAGTGGGACCCGGCGAGCGGACGCATGGTGGTCACCGGCGACACCGCGCAACTGCTTGGCACCGCCCCCGCCCGGATTGCCACGCTCGCCGACTGGCTGGCTCTGCTGATGCCGGATGATCGCGAGCGCGCGGCCGTTCGCTTCGACCAGCGCGCGCAGGGTCGCGGCGAGGAGGACTCGATTTCCTATCTGGTCATGGGGCCGGACGGCGCGCCGCTCGCAGCCAGCGACGAAGCGCGTGCCATCGTCGATCATGATGGTGAACTGCATCGCGTCGTCGGCCTCGTCCGTGTTGCGCCGGCGCGGCTTGCGGATGGCCTGCGCGCGTGGGGCCAATGAGCGGGATCGCTGGTGCGATGACACCGCCGATCGCACAATCCGGCGCGTCGAACGCCGCGGCGCCGGACGGCGTATTCCTGATTCACGGTCTCGGCGGGACCCAGTACGACCTGGGTTCCATGCACAAGCGTCTCAAGAACGCGGGACTGGTCACGCATTCGCTGACGCTTCCGGGCCACGGCACGAAACCGGAAGATCTCGCCGATGTAACCGCGGAACAGTGGATCGACGCCGTCATTGCCAAGTACCGCGAAGTGCGTGACCTGCACCCGCGACTTCATCTCATGGGCATGTGCATGGGTTCGCTGCTCGCGGCGGTGGTCGCGCAACAGGAGAAGCATGCCAGCGGCAGCCTCGTCCTGCTGGCGCCTCCGGTGTACATCGATGGCTGGGCCACACCGTGGTATCGCGTCCTGCGGCCGCTGCTGTACTGGGTGCCCGGCATCCGCACGATGAAGATCGAGGAAGAGGACCCGTACGGAATCAAGAACGAGCAGCTACGCGCGATCGTCAAGGCCAAGTTCGAGCGGGGTGAGAACTTCCATTATCGCTGGGTGCCGCTGGAATGCATCCGCCAGGTCGACCGCCTGCGCAAGCTGGTGATGACGAAAGCGAAAGACATCCGCTGCCCGACGCTGGTCGTGCATGCGCGCGAGGACGAATTGACGAGCCTCGCCTCCGCCAATTTCCTGGTCGAGCAAATCGGCGGCACGCGCGCGCGCATGGTCGTGCTCGAGGACAGCTATCACATGGTGTGCGTGGACAACGACCGCGAGATCGTTGCCAAGAGCGTGCTGGAGTTCCTCGGCGCGGCCCTTCCCGGCGCGACGTCCGTGCTCGCCAACGATCCGAGAATGACACAGGAGGAGTTGCACTCCGCAGTCGGGGCGTCCTTGGCGCGCCTCGCCGGCGGCGACCTGGCCGGCCTGAGGGAACTCGCGATTCCCGACCTGACGTGGGTGCAGCCCGGCGCCAACGCCGTTTCCGGCGCGCATGCAGGGAAGAAATTCGCGTCGTTTGCCGCGCGAGCGACGGATTCCTTCGCGTTGCGGTTAGCGGCACCCGGCAATGCCGTTTTCAACCGTGGCGTGGCGCTGGTGCCGGCGACGATGATTGCGACTCACGCCGGCGCGCAACTCGAATCGCAGGGGGCGCTGCTGCTCGCGTTCCACGGCGGCAAGCTGCTCGAGGCGCGCTGGTTCGCGGACGAGGTCGAACGGGAAGATGCGTTCTTCGGCGCGCCCGATCCGGAGGCCGATGGGCCGTCGCAACTGGATGCGGAATTCGACAAGGCGGCCGCCGCATCGAAGATGCTTAAACGCGCACCTGACAACGACACGTTGCTCGCGCTCTATTCGCTGTTCAAGCAGGCCGGTTCCGGCGATGTGACCGGAGAGCGTCCCGGCGCGCTCGACATGATCAATCGCGCAAAATTCGACGCGTGGGCGGGGCGCAAAGGCACGTCGCGGGAAGACGCGATGAAGGCATATGTGGAACTGGTTTCCAGCCTGACCAAGGGCGACAGCTGAGCAAGCGATGGTGCGCAAGCGCGCGCCACGGCGTTCTCAAGGCGCCGGACGGACCCGCAGCGCCTCGCGTTCGCGCAGCACTTTGCGCTGCACCTTGCCGGTGGTGGTCATCGGCAGCGCGTCGAGGAATTCGATTTCCTTCGGATATTCGTACGGCGCCAGGAATTTCCGCACATGAAGCTGGATTTCCTCCTGTAGCGCCGCCGAAGGCAGGTGCCCCGGCGCAAGCACGATGAACGCCTTGACCACATTGCCGCGAGTTGCATCGGGCACCGGGATGACCGCGGCATTGGCGACCGCCGGGTGCTTGACGAGGCAGTTCTCGATTTCTGAGGGCCCAACGCGATATCCGGCGACCTTGAACATGTCATCCGCGCGGCCCTGATACCAGAGATAGCCGTCTGCGTCGACGGTCGCGATGTCGCCGGTGCGGCACCAGTCCCCGGTGTATTTTCTGCGCGTGCCTTCGGTATTGTTGAGGTATTCGAGAAAGAACACCGGGTCCGCCGTACCGTCCGGTGCGACGCGGTGAATTGCCACTTCACCCGGTTCGCCTTGCGGGACAGGGTTGCCGCTGTCGTCGATCACCGCGATGCGATGACCGGGATAGGGCCGGCCCATCGATCCCGGTTTCGCCGGCCATTGCGTATGCGAGTTGCCGACGATGTAGTTCATCTCCGTTTGGCCGAACATCTCGTTGATCGTGACGCCCAGGGCTTCCTGCGCCCACGCAAACACCGTCGTCCCCACGGCCTCGCCCGCGCTCATGATGCTGCGCAGGTTCACGTCGAAGTGCTCGCGCGGCCGGGGGAATGCCTTCATCATCAGCTTTAACGCGGTCGGGAACAGGAAGGTGTTGCGCACCTGGTATTTCTCCATCAGGCGCAATGCGCGTTCAGGATCGAAGCGCCCGCGATAGCCGACGATCGGCTGCCCGAAATAGAAAGTCGGCAGCAGCGCGTCCATGAGGCCGCCGGTCCACGCCCAGTCGGCGGGGGACCAGAACACATCGCCCGGCTGTGGGAAGCCGTTGTGCGAGTGAACGAAGCCGGGGAGGTTGCCGAGCAGGCACGCGTGCGGCATGAGCGCCCCCTTCGGCGGACCCGTCGTGCCGCTGGTGTAGACGATGAGCGCCGGGTCCAACGGGCGCGTGTCCGCAGGCGTGAATCGGGGCGCCGCCGCGGCGACGAGCGAGTCGTACGCCAGGATGCCTACGCCTTGTGCACCGGCTGCCCCGATCACGTGTTGGAGTTGCGGAAGCTTCGACCGGATCGGTTCGAGGTTCGGAAGCGACTGGACGTCCACCAGCGCAACTCTCGCCCCTGAATCGCCCAGCCGGTACTCGAGCGCGTCGGGGCCGAACAGGAACGACAGCGGAACCGCGATCGCGCCCATCTGGTAAATGGCGATGTGCGCAACGGCCGTCTCGCGCCGCTGCGGAAGGATCAGCGCGACCCGGTCTCCGCGCCGCACGCCCAGCTGCGCGAAGACATTGGACAATCGATTGGCCTCGCGCTGCAGATCCCAGAACGTGTGCGCGGTGGTCGCCCCGGACTCGTCCTCCCAGTACAGCGCGAAGCGCGCTCTATCCTCGGCCCAGCGGCCGCAACATGCCTGCGCGATGTTGAAATGCGCCGGCACATCCCATCGGTGCGCGGCGTGGAGCTGGGCGTAATGGTCGGCGGCCATGCGGGAGCGCAACTGCTGAGGTTCCCGCGTCAGCCCCGCGCTACTTTCCGGCGCGCGCCGCCGGCGGCAGGCCGCCGATGGTCATTGCGGACGTTGAATGATGCAGATCCAGCGGTTCGACCGTGGCCCAGACCCAATCCGGCTGCTCTTCGATCAGCCTTCCGTAGCGAATCGGGTTGATCGACTTTGCCGTCATCAGTTTGAGGCGGTTGGCGGGCTGGAACTCGGAGACCGGGACGATCAGCGACTGCACGCCGACGTCGGTCTCGCGTTTGCGCAGCGTGAGAAAGAGGCCCTGGAAGGTTCGCCCGTTGATCGTCGTCTGCTCGCCGTCGACGGAATAGTCGTTATCGGCATGCTTGCGTTGTTCGACCAGGTCGACCCCCACGAGAGTATTGGCGATGACCTGCAATCCCAGCTCTGCGCGATCGATGGTCAGGCGCCGCATACGGCGCACGATGCCCAGCGTCCATTGCGATTGGCCGTGCGGGCGGATGGCCGCCAGCGTGCCCAGTGTCACGGCATTGGCCGCGCTCATCGGCGCGATCAGCCGAAAGCCCGTCTGCGAGACGTCCTTCACTTCCCATGGGCCGCCTGGCGCCGAAAAGGCGGCAAGCCGTCGCCGCGTCATGTCGAGGCGGCGGTCGCGTTCGTTGCGCACGTGCCCGAACACCGCCAGTTCCATCGTGCCGCCAAAGCTCTTGCCCGTTTCGAGCAAGGGGATCGGGTCGCGCTCCTCCTCCTTCAGGAAGGCGCAGATCTTTGCGAATCCCACGATAGCGTCAACCGCGCCAGCCGCTGCGGTGCGTTCGCCGCGCCGGGCGAACGGCTTGAATTCCGGATCGACCTGCGACGCCAGCTTGGTCATCAGTCCCAGCTGCTCGCTGCGCCGCGGTGTCCGATCGGACAGCGGCTGGCCCTTGATCTTTTGCTCGAGCATGATGACGTTCTGCATAAGGACCGCGTGCAGCGGGCGCGTATCCAGGAACAGCACGCGTCCTTCCAGCGGGCCGGCCGTGCGGCGGCGGAGTCCCTCGCGCGCAGCGAGATCGATGTAGAACGACGTGACCGAGGATGCCTCAAGCGTGAGCCTCAGCGGCATGCACCATTCGTCGAGTTCGCCCGCCACCCATTCCAGGTGTCGCGCCGTCATGTTGCCGGAATTCATGAGCTGCAGCAGCAGCGTCGTCAGGAACTCGTGTTCGATCGTGGTCGTGCTGCCACCCGTGCCGATGACGACCTGCTGGCGGTCGATCTGCCGCGAGCACGCGAGCGTGAACAACGCATGCAGTTCCGCCCACTTGGCCGGGATCCATTGCTCGTAGCGGTATAGCCGGATCTTGGCGTCCAGCCCCAGGTGGATGACTTGGCGCGAAATGAGGCCCGGCAACAGCAGTTGCCACTTCGCGCTTTGCGAATGATCGGCGACCTCGCGCGCGAACGCTTGGTAGGCGAGCAGGAATGCCTGCGTGAGGTCGAACAGCGCCGACCACAGCTGATTCTCGATCTTGGAACTGCGGTTGGCGTGCTCGATATATTGCGCGGTAAGTGTCTTGCGCAGTCCGGCGGCGCGGCCGTCGGCGAAGAACAGGGTCTCGAGTCGCCCGGGCGTGCGTCGCGACGCCTGCTCGGTGACGATGCCAAGTTCGGCCAGCAGCGCCGCATGCATCGCCAATGGGTCGTTTTCCGGAAACGACGCGAGCCAACGCTCGGCCGTCTTGATGTCGGCCATTGGATCGCGACTGGCATTTTTGAAACCGAACATGGCAGCATCCGCTTGGAACTGGGCCTCGATGTGAAACGCAAGAAACGGTCCATTGCATCGAGGCGCGGCGTTCGGGGAAACGCCGCAGCGCTACAAAAAACGGCAGCTTGAACCCGCTGCCGGCATGGCGTCCATCATCGCGCATTGCCTGCCGCCGGGCAAGACGGTCGCTCCGCGCTTGGCACGCATCGTGCATAAACGTCTAGTGCAGCACAGGTTGGCCGGTCCGGGAGCGCTGGACGGACGGCACAGTGGCCTGACGGGCCCCGGTCTATACTTGTGCAGCACAGACCGAACCATTCAACTGACGCAATACGACCAGGAACGACGACGATGGGCATCCTAATCAAGGCACCAAACCGGCGCCACGAGCCACAGTTCGCCGCAATCGACGCGACCGAAGTCGCCGCCAATACGAGCGATGCACTGCATATCAGAGAGGTCGTGCGCATCACCGGCCTCCGCCGCGAACAACTCTACATGTGGCAACGGCGGTATGGCTTCCCGGCTCCGTTGCGCGACGCGTTCGGCGACCGGGTCTATCCGCCCGACCAGCTCGCGCGCCTCAAATTGGTCAAGCAGCTGCTGTCTGAAGGCTGGCGCGCCGGCGCGGTCGTGCCATTGGCGGATTCGGCACTGCAATCCATGCTGGGCCTGGCCGTGGACGAGCCATCGCCGCTGCCTTCGGAAATCGAGACGTCGGTCCGCCTGCTCGCGCAGCACCGGATCGGCGAAATGCAGAACCACCTGTCGAAGCTGTTGCTCGGACAGGGGCTGCGCAAGTTCCTCGAACAAACGCTGATTCCGCTCAACGAAGCCGTCCACGAGCGCGTGGTCCGCGGTGAAATGCAGAACTACCAGGAACTGCGCTTTGCGGACCTCGCGCAACGCTTGCTGCGGGATGTGACGCGGCTCGTTCGTCCCACCCGCGATGCGCGGCCGGTCCTGCTGGCCACCCCGCCTAACGACCCCAATCAGCTTGGCCTCGCCATCCTCGAATTGCTGTTGTTCACGGAAGGCGTGAATTGCCTGACGCTGGGTTCCGGTGTGCCTGCCCAGGAAATCGCGGGCGCGGCGCGCGCATACAAGGTGGCGGCGGTCATCCTGCTGTTCGACCGCGGAATATCGGGCAAGATCGCCGGCCAGGAAATCAGGAGCCTGCGCGGAAGCCTGCCGGCCGAGATGCCACTGGTGGTCAGCGGGCGCGCGGTCAATCTGCTCGCGAAGCCGATTGCCGATGCGCATACGGCGGCCGACTTCAGTTCCGTGATGGCCAAGATGCGCACGCTCTCCATCATGCCGGCGTCGCCGGTCTCCCTGGTTGGTGTATTGCCCGACCTGCCTCAGCGGGCGTAAGCTCGGCGGCGTGACGGACCCGCACGACGACCACGCCCAGGCCACGGAAGACGGCGCGACTGCCAAGTCGCGCCGCTTCTTTTCGCACCGCGCGTTCTGGCATTCGGCTGGAATACTGCTGGCGCTGGCCGTCGCCTGGCTGGTGTTTCGCGCCTACCGGCAGCCGGATTTCCTGCTCGACCTGGCCAATATGCAGCTGTGCTGACGCGCGATGCTGCGCGGCATCGTCACGGCTCGTTGAGGAAGTCCTCGAGTTTCCGGCGCTCGCGTTTGGTGGGCCGCCCCGGAAAGCGTGGCTGCGCGAGTTCCGCGGCACGCCGCTCCAAATTCGCAGCCTCACGCGCCGCGGCGCTTGCTTCTGTCTCGCGATAGAGCAGTGCCGCGTCGGTCGCACTGCCGCGGCGGTCGGAAAGCGCGGTGATCACGACCTCGCAGACGATCCCCGATTTGCGTATCGAGACACTTTCGCCGACCCGCATCGCGCGCGCCGGCTTGGCGCGATCGCCATTGACGCGCGCCTGTCCTGCATCGATCGCCTGAACGCAAAGACTTCGCGTCTTGTAGAAACGCGCGGCCCACAACCACTTGTCGAAGCGGACGCGGCCATCGTCCGCGTCGCCCGTCGACGGATCAGCGCGGGCCATCGTCGTCGCGACCGGCGTAGTTCGCCATCCAGTCTGCCGTGGCGGCCGCTTCGGGATGCCCTTCGGCACGCAATGCGTCGATGACGCGGGAGCGGTCGTCGCGGGACCGGTTCTGCGACAGCTTGAACTTGGCATCGATGCGCCGGATGCGCATCCGAAACGGCTGGATAGCGCCCATCAACGCGTTGCGTTCGCGCTCGCCGCGCTGGAACGTCCAAGGCTTCGCGCGCGGGCCTTCGAAGCGCTGGACGAGCGCATCCATGACCCCCTGTGCCGAGGCGGGATCGTCGATCATCTCGAGCGTGCCATGGGCGTGCACGCTGGCGTAGTTCCAGGTGGGCACCATGCGCTCGGGCTCGGCGTACCACGACGGCGAAACATAAGCATGCGGCCCGTGGAAGACGGCGATTGATTCCACGTCCCGCGCGCGCTGCCAATGCGGGTTCGCGCGCGCGAAGTGTCCAAGCAGCGTTCCGTGGGGCTCGCAGCCGGGCACCAGCAGCAGCGGCAGGTGCGACACCAGCGGCTCCGGAGTCCCCGGAGTGATCAGCGTGGCGAATGCGTACTCGTGCATGAGCCGCGCAATCGCCGCGCGATCATGCGTGCTGAAATGGGAAGGCGTGTACAGGCTCATGCGCTTTAGTGCCGCAGCGACGACGCTTGCGCTGCGAATACCGCGCGCGCCTCGGCGGGCGCGAATGCGTAGGTCCGATTGCAGAATTCGCAGGTCACCTCCACATCGTCGCGTTCGGCAAGTATCGACTCGATCTCTGCCTTGCCGGCAATGCGCAGCGCGCGTTCGACGCGTTCCCGCGAGCATGAACAGCGGAAGCTCACATGCTTCGGCCGGAAGACCCGCAGGTCGTCCTGGGGAAACGCTTCGGCCAGCAGCGTCTCGGCCGTTCCCGGCGCCAGCAAGGTCACCGGATCGACCTGCGTCAGACGTTCTTCCGCGCGCGCCCACGTGGCGTCTTCCCCCGGTTGGCCAGGGGCGTCCCCGCCCGGCAGCCGCTGGACCAGCAGACCCCCCGCCCGGCTGCCATCCGTCGCCAGCACCAAGCGGCTTGCGAGCTGCTCCGACGTCGCGAGGTAGTGCTCGATGAGAGCCGCCACCGATGCCGTCTCCAGCGTCACGATGCCCTGGTACAAGGTGCCATTGCCCTTGGGGTCGAGCGTGATGACCAGGCGGCCCTGTGTCGGGCCGCCAGCGAGTTCCGCGAGCGTGCCGGCCGGGCCGATGGCCATCGTGCGCTGCGCGTCCCATTGCGCGGTCGCGCGCAGCTCCAGCGCGTCGTTGCATTCGACGACGAGCAGGCGGACCGGACCGCTGCCCTGCAGTTGCATGATCAGGCTGCCGGAAAATTTCAGCGTGGAGGAGAGCAGCGCGGAAGCTGCGAGCAGTTCCGCGAGCACTCGGCGCAATGCCGGCGGGTAGGGATGACAGTCCAGGATGGCGCACGCGGCCGCGTCGAGGTTGACCAGCACGCCGCGAACCGGCGCGTGCTCGAAGACGAACCGGGTGATGGTGTCGCGCGAAGGCGAATGCGTCATGGCAACCTTGGATGCCAGCTCGTTTGCCGCCTCATTTGCCACTGCGTCTGCTTCAGTTGGGCAATGCCTTGATTGTATACAGCGTCATGGGAAGGGCCGAATTCTTGTCGAACAGCGCTCCGGCTTCGACGCCCGCCCGCGCGATGGCCGCCGCGGTCCGCAGGCGCGAATACTGCGCGTGCATCGCTCCCAGCGCGAATTCGCGCCCCGACCCTGCCGCCCAGAATTGCGTGTATTCGAACACCTCGCGCATCGAGTACACGCCGAAGATGCCGTGCTCGTTGGCGATCAGCGCCGTGAATTGCGACGACTCGTAGGGATCGTCGTCCTCTTCCTTCGGATTGAGGAAGTGCTGCTCCTTGAGTATCGGGTGCAGCTTGCGGAACGTTTCGAATATGGACGCCTTGGTAGTGAGGTCAAGATCGTCGTGCTTTTTGAGCAGGCTGTCGAACACCAGCTGGTGCGCGGCCGAGCCGCACAGTCCGACATAACTCCCCCGGTACATGACGATCTTATCGTACGTGCGGTCGTGATGTGCGGCCAGGCGCGTGTCGCCGAAGGTGGTGAGCGAATCGGCGGCGATGGCAATTTCGTCGCCCTTGCGGACGACAACGATGGTAGTCATGGAGCGTGGATTCCAAGTGGGAGCGCGAAGGGGCAGCGGTGGCGTGCGGGCGTCGCGCGGAACCGGTAATTATACGCGCCGGGCATGCCGCGCCGCGGTTGCCGCATCAGCCCGCCGGTTGCCGCATCGTGGACGGCGTTGCACTGGCGTCCATGCCGTTTGGAGCGGGCAGCATCGGCACCGGAGGCAGGCGAGTCGTGCGCCATGACAACTTCGCAACTTGCCAGAATTCGGCGACGTTCGCGGGGGGGTCGGCAAACTGCGATTGGCCAAGGAAAGCCCAGGCCGCGAGAAGGGCCGGCAGCGGTTTGTCCGCCAGTGCGGTCGCGCGCGTTTGCTTCGACAGTTTTTCTCCGGCTTGATTGATCGCGACCGGGACGTGCAGATAAGTGGGCGTCGGCAGTCCGAGTAGATCCTGCAGCAGAATCTGACGAGGGGTGGACGAGAGCAGGTCGGCCCCGCGCACGACGTCCGTTATCTGTTGCGCGCCGTCGTCGACGACGACCGCCAGTTGATATGCGAACAGGCCGTCGCTGCGCCGTACGACAAAGTCGCCGACGTCGCGCGCGAGGTCGTGGCGCTGCGCGCCCTGCAGGCGGTCGTTGCACGTCCGGACCTCGGCACCGACGCGCACGCGCCACGCATGCCGCCGGCGGTCGCTGCCGGAGGGCGGCGGACGATCACGGCAGGTCCCGGGATAGACGCGCTCGCCGGAGACGCCGATGGGCGCGGCGTCGAGTTCCCGGCGCGCGCACGTGCACGGGTAGACGCTCCCCGCCTCGCGCAGGCGTGCCAGCGCCTCTTCGTAGAAGGGAATGCGATCCGATTGGCGAACGACTTCCCCGTCCCACTGGAAGCCGTAGCGCTCGAGGGTTGCGAGAATCTGTGCCTCCGCGTCCGGGCGGCGGCGGGGGTAATCGACATCCTCGATGCGCACCAGCCATTCGCCATCGGCGGCGCGCGCGTCGCAATAGCTCGCCAGCGCGGCGACGAGCGAACCGAAGTGCAGCGGGCCGGTGGGCGAGGGTGCGAAGCGACCGCGATAGCGGGCGGGTGGATCGGTTTTGCGGGAATCCGCCGAGGCCGCCTTCACCGCGATAGTGCGGTTTCGGCAGTGTTGGCTGCGGTTTTCGCGACCTGCGCGTATTGGAAGTGCCGGTCCATCGCCGCCCGGACGGCGGCCGGGTACTCGGGTCTCCCGAGGCTGCCGTTGTAGCGCCCAAGCGCGCGATACAGGTCGCCATTTTCGCGATCGAGATAGTGGCGCAGGATCACGGTGCCGTAGCGCAGATTGGTACGCAGGTTGAACAGATTCTGGTCGGGTGTGCCGATCTGCGTCACCCAGAACGGCATGACCTGCATGTAGCCGCGCGCGGTGGCGCTGGAGAACGCGAACTTCTTGAAACCGCTCTCATGGTAGATGACGGCGAGCACCAGCTGCGGGTCAAGGCCCGAGCGCATCGCCTCGTAATGCACGGTGGCGAGCAGGTCGCGGCGTTCGAGTTCGTCGGGCACTTTGTGCGCGATGCGCGTCGACATTTCCCTTACCCACGGCCAGACATCCGCGCGCTGGCCATAGTCGTTGGGCACGGGCCGATCGGAGATCGAACGGGACAGGCCGACCACCACCGAGGGCGCCAGCTGTTCCTCGACCTGCGCGCCGGCACTGGCCCGCAGAGGCGCGAGCGCCACCACGACCCAAAGGGCCGGAACAAGCAGGCGTGCGGCCAATCCCTTCCGTTTCATACGGCTTTCGTCTCCATTGCGACGCATACGCGGATCATCCGGCAACGCGCTCCCGGATGAACTTGGCGGCTTCCGCCACCGGAACATTCAGCGAGGTCGGGTCGCGGCGACCCTGGTACTCGACTTTCCCCTCTTTCAGCCCGCGATCGCCGATCGTAATGCGATGCGGGATGCCGATCAACTCGAGATCAGCAAACATCACGCCAGGACGCTCGCCGCGGTCGTCCAGCAGCACTTCCACGCCCGCCGCCTCGAGGTCGTCGTGCAGCTTGTCGGCCAGCGCCTTGACGCCTTCGTTGCGATCGTAGCCGATCGGGGCGATGGCCACGGCGAACGGGGCCAGCGGCAGGGGCCAGATGATCCCCTTTTCGTCGTGATTCTGCTCGATGGCAGCCGCCACGACCCGGGTGCACCCGATGCCGTAGCAGCCCATTTCCATGACCTTCGCTTGACCCTCGGCGTCCAGAAAAGTTGCACCGAGCGCCTCTGAGTAAAGGTGGCCCAGCGCAAAGACGTGGCCGACCTCGATGCCGCGCAGGATGTCCAGCGTGCCCTTGCCGTCGGGCGAGGGGTCGCCCTTGACGACGTTCCGTATGTCGGCGACGGCGTCGGGTTCCCGGCAATCACGCCCGAAGTTCACGCCGCGCAGGTGGTAGTCGGCTTCGTTCGCGCCGCAGACGAAATCGGCCATCACGGCCACGGAACGGTCGACGATCAACGGCATTTCCTTCGGGATTCCGACAGGCCCCAGGTAGCCGGGCTTGCAGCCGGTCGCCTCGATGATCTCGGCTTCCGATGCGAAGCGCCAGCCGTCCATGCCGGGCAGCTTGCCGATCTTCACTTCGTTGCCCATGTGATCGCCGCGCAGCAGCAGCATGTGCACGCGGCCGTCGGCCCACAGCATCAGGCATTTCACCGTGCGCGCCAGCGGCAGCTGCAGCAATTCCGCGACTTCCTCGCACGTCGACTTGCCCGGCGTGGGCACGCGGGTCCTGGCCTCGGCGGGCGCGGGTCGCGAAGCCGCAGGCGCCAGCGCCTCGGCCTTTTCCACGTTCGCTGCGTAGTCCGAGCCGTTGCTGTACGCGATGGCATCCTCTCCGGAATCAGCCAGCACCTGGAATTCGCACGACAGCGCGCCGCCGATCGCACCCGAATCGGCGTCGACGGCGCGGAACCGCAATCCCATTCGGGTGAATATGCGCGAATAGGCTTCATGCATGATCCGGTACGAGCGCAGCATTCCGGCTTCATCCGCGTCGAAGGAATATGCGTCCTTCATGACGAATTCACGTGCCCGCATCACGCCAAAGCGCGGCCGGATCTCGTCGCGGAACTTGGTCTGGATCTGGTAGAAGTTAACCGGCATCTGCTTGTAGCTGCGGATCTCCCGGCGCACGATGTCGGTGATGACTTCCTCGTGCGTCGGCCCGACGATGAAGTCGCGCTTTTGCCGGTCCTGGAGGCGCAGCATGAGCGGTCCCATCTTCTCCCAGCGACCGCTCTCCTGCCACAGCTCGGCGGGCTGGATCACCGGCATCACGAGTTCCAGCGCTCCAGCGCGATTCATTTCCTCGCGCACGATGGTCTCGACCTTGCGCAGCGTGATCAGCCCGAGCGGCATCCACGTGTACAGGCCGCTGCCGAGCTTCTTGATGAGGCCCGCGCGGAGCATGAGCTTCTGGCTGGCGATGTCCGCTTCGGCGGGCGCCTCCTTCAGCGTCGACACGTAGAACTTCGAAATGCGCATGGTGCTGTTTTTGTTGGGAAAAATGGCATTGTACCTGATCGGGCCGCCGGCATCCGCATGGCATTCCCGAAGCCTGCCTGCGCAATCTGCCGGCGGAGATGCGTCCGTCCCGCCGCGATGGCGGCCAGAACGGAGGGCCGGGCCTTGCCGCGCATGCGATCATTCCGTCCGGACCATGGTTGCCGCCGGATTCATCCGCGCAACCCCGGCCCCTGGAATTACTTCGACGCACCATCAGTCCGGGACACGCGCGCCTGTCCCGAAATGCGAGCCTATCCGTGGCAAAACTCGAATTCGCCAATGCGTTGCGTGGGCTCGCGGCGCTCTCGGTCGTCACGTCGCATTACAACAGCTACTTCTTCGGCAGCGCGGCGCTCATTGGCGCGATGGCGAACATTCCTCCACCCGTTCGCGTCGCATCGTCAGCGCTCGAAGCCTGGCACGCATTCTTGCTTCTGTTTCCGTTCGTCGGGGGGGAATTTGGCGTGGGCCTTTTCTTCCTGATCAGCGGATTCGTGATTCCGATGTCGCTGCAGAAATACGATTGGCGCGGCTTCCTGGTTGGCCGGGTATTGCGCATCTACCCGACGTACATTGCCGGCTTTGCCGTTACGCTGCTTGCGCTTTGGATTGCGGGACGCGCTTTCGGGAAACCGTTTCCCTACGAAGCTCGTTCCGTGATCATTCATTTCCTGCCCGGCGCTCGCGATCTCCTGTGGTCGGCGAACATCGACTATGTCGTGTGGACGCTCGAGGTCGAGGTCAAGTTCTATGTCGTGTGCGCGATCGCGTGGAAGTGGCTGCGACTTGGCGACCGCCGCGTGTTCGCCATTCCGCTCACGCTGGCGGCGTGCGCGATCGGCATCGAGGCGCTGCTGCCCGGATTGCTGCAGTCCGACGTCTATGCGTATCAAATCGCATATCGCGTGGGCGATCACGCGGCGATGACGTCGCGATTCCTCGGATTCATGTTCATTGGGGTCGCGATCTTCTACCACCACCGACGGCGCCTTGGCACGGCGGCGCTGTGGGCGGTCTCAGCGATGCTCTATGGCGTTTTCTGGATCCAATGGAGCAATGCGCCAAACAGTGCCGAATCACTGTCCATGCTGGTGGTCAACAGCTATACCCTCGCGCTCATTGTCTTTTGTGTGTCCTATGCGTATTCGAAACGTTGGCCGGCGAGCCGCGTTCTTTCCTACTTCGCGGACGTCAGCTTTCCGCTGTATGTGGTTCATGGTGTCGCCGGATACGTGGCCTTGGGAATCATGGCCGCGCACGGGGCCGGCCCCATCGTCGCAGTGGTCTCTACGTTGGCCGGAGCGCTGTTCATCAGTACGCTCCTGCATGTCGGGGTGGAACTGCCGACGCATCGGCTGGGACAGCGATGGGCGCGGGCACTGACGCGCGTGAAAGACGATCGTCCGGTTTCGCCGAATTCCGCCCGGGGTTGAGCAGGAGTGATTTCGCTTCCGAATGTGGCGGAGACTCCGCGCCACGAAGGCGCGCCGCCGCGACCAGCTTGCGCTAGCGGACGACGAGGACCGGCAGCTTGCTGTGCGTCAGGACCTTCTGTGTCTCGCTGCCCAGCAACATCGCTGACAGTCCGCTGCGCCCGTGCGAAGCCATCACGATCGCGTCGCACTTGGACTTCTTGGCGGCCTTGAGGATCGCCTCCCACGGTGCCGCGGCAATCATATGCATGCGGGAGCATTCGACGCCCGCCGCACTGGCCTTGGTCGTCGCGCGGTCCAGGACCTGCTCGGCTTCCTTGCCCGCCAGCTGCGTATATTCTTTCTTGGAAATGGGCTCGTACACGACGCCGTCCGCGTACGCGGGCAGCGGATAATCGGGCGACGCGTAGAAGAAGCTGATCTTCGCATTCAGCCCTTGCGCGAGCGCGATGGCATGCGTCACCGCCTTGTCGGACAGCTTCGAGCCATCGGTGGGCACCAGCAGGTGAGCATACATCGCGAACTCCGATCAGACGGACAAATTGGATCGTACACCGAGGGCGCGATGGAGTCTTGACCCTGGTCAATGGCATCGGCGCGCTACACCGGCGCTTACCATTTTCTCCGAGGGCGGGACGACGCAACCCGCGGAATCGGCCGACGGTTCAGCGCGCGGCAGCCGCTAGCCCTGTCCGACCAGCTGCTTCAAAACTGGCATGTCGATGATCTTGATCGAACGGCCCGCCACCATCACCAGTCCTTCCTCCTGAAATTTCGAGAACAGGCGGCTGACGGTCTCGAGCTTGAGGCCCAGGTAGCTGCCGATTTCCTCGCGCGTCATGCGCAGCACGAATTCGGTCGACGAATAGCCACGCGTCTTGTAGCGCTCGGAAAGGTTGAGCAGGAATGCGGCGAGGCGCTCCTCGGCGCGCATGCTGCCGAGGAGCAGCATCACGCGATGGTCGCGCTCGATCTCGCGCGACATGAACTTGTGCAGGTTGTGCTGCAGCGCGGGGACGTGGCGGGCCAATTCCTCGATGCGCGTAAATGGAATCACGCACAATTCAGAGTCCTCGAGCGCGATGGCTTCGCAGCCGTGCCGGTCGTCTCCCATGCCGTCCAGGCCAAGCAGGTCCCCGGCCATGTGATAGCCCGATACCTGTTCGCGGCCGTCGTTGGACAGGACGGTGGTCTTGAGGGAGCCGAGCTTGACCGCATACAACGCCGTGAATGGCGCGCCATTACGGAAGAGCGCATCGCCTTTCTTGAGCTTCGTCCGGTTGCCGAGCAACCCCTCCAGCTGGTCGATGTCGGTATCCGTCAATCCAACCGGAAGGCACAGTGTGCGCATGCTGCACGTGGCGCAATGCGACCTCAGGCTGTCGATGGAGACCACCTTCAGGGAGGGCGCAAGCGCGGTTCGGGGTGCAGGATTGGTCATGGATCGGCCGGAGAGGTATCACGGGAGCGTCGGGAACGAACGAGTTTCGGTGCGGGATGGAGGATCTTACCCTAGCGGCCGATGATGGCGGGGAAATCGGCGCGTGCGAAAATGCCTGCGCCGAACATGCCCGATGCCCGACAACGATGCCCGAAATCAGCGATCCCCGCACGTTCCCGGATTCCCGCGCGGCACAGGGGGAGCCAGCCCGGCTTCATGGGTTGGCCGCGCATAGCCAGATTGCCGAAACGGGCCAGCAGGCGGCGGCGTTCGACACGGAAATTCGCGGTGCGCTGAGTTCATTGCTGGCTCCTGCTCGCGGGAAGCGACTCGAGGCGGTATTCGCTACCGCGCCAACGCCGGCGATCTACCGTCACTTGTGGCGCCTGCTCGCGCAATGCGCGCCGGAACCGGCCGCAGTCGGCCACCTGAAAGTCACGGTCTTCGCGCTGCCCGTGGTTATCGTCGCAGGTCTCGACGCCGGCCCCGACGCGAGCGCAACGTTGCCTTGCGTCCTCGGCGACACGGCGGCGCTCGCGGAAATTCTGCGCGGACATGGCGCGCTGGCAGGAAACCAGTCGTTCGCGTTGGCCAATGCGCTCGTTGCGACGGGCGCGATCGATCTCGCCCAATTGCCGGACCTGCTGTCGTGGTCGGCGTTCCCCGAGTCGGCGCCGATCGCCCGGGCGCTCGAACCCGCGCCGATCCTGCTGGCAGGCGGGCCGGAGACGGTGCACCTGCGATATCTGGTAGGAAGCGCGCTGGCGGCTCCTGGCGCCGATCTACTGGGCCGCACGGACGTCGGCAAGTGGGGCATGCCGTTCGCGCAGGCATTAGGCCGGCAGTTGGGCGCGCCGGGAATCACCTTGCTGGCGCTCCCACGCGCGCCGCAATCGCTGCTGCAGGCGGTGCGGCAGGGCCGCGCGGCGCAACGCGAAGTCGGCGCACAGATATTTGCCACCAATGCGATACGCCGTTTGCGCGCGGCCGTGGGCGAGCCGACGGCGGTGATCAGCGCCCACCACTGCCCGGGCGCCATCAACGGAGGCGAGGTGCGGTTGTCGCTTTCATCGCCCTTCGATCCGCGCGAGGCGGAGGGCTTTCGCTGCCCGCTCTATCCCGCCGAGACCGTCGACGAAGTGGTGGCCATGCTGATCGACTTCCTGAACGAATGCCGCGTCGCCGACCTGCGCGTGGTTCCTGGCGTGCACGGTGATCGCGACCCGGCAACAGGGTTGCCGCTGCTGTTCAAGGGGGACGATGCGCGGGCGGCCGTTATGGCGCTGCACTGACCTGCTCGCCGAGCAAACGCACGGCGGACGCTACGGCGCGGCGCGGCCGGCGAATCAGTCGCGCAAGGCGATGGGCGGCCGGCCAGCCTCGGCCGTTTCGCGCCGCTTGACGCGCCCCGCGCCGCTGATGCTCTGCGTCACCACCGGATCGCCGAGGTATTCGACCATCCCTGCGCCGGAGATGCTGGCATTGAGCTTCTTGCGCGCGTTGACCACGATCTTGCCGGCGCCGCTGACCTCCACCGACGCGCTGTCACTGGCGAGCTTGGCCGCCTGGTAGTCGGCAGCGCCCGAGACCGACACGCTCTGGCCGGTCACTTGGCCCGCGAGTTCGGCTTTCAGCGCCCCGGAGCCTTCGACCGAAAGGGAGGTGGCCTGCAAGTCGTCGATCTGGATGGTCGTGCCGCCCGAGCCGTCGATGCTCAGTGACGGAACGCGTATCTCCTTCGCCGTGATACGGACCGCGCCCGAAGCGTCGATGCCTTCCAGGTCCTTGAAGTTGACAGTGAGGGTGGTCGCCCCGCCCGGACCGCGGCCGAACACATTGCTCCACCAGCGACCGCCGCCCTCGGATTTGATGAACAGCGTCTCCTTGTACACCTTGACGCTGACCTTGGCGGACGTGTTGGTCGGCACGCTGGCCACCAGCGGCCCGTTGGTGCCCTGCACCAGCACGATGACCGCCGTACCGGAAACATCGATGCGCTTGAATGGGGCCAGCGGGGTCGTCTCGGTCTGGACTTCGTCCCGCTTTTCGGGGCTTTGGGCCAACGCCAGGCTGGTGAGGCAGGCGGCGATGAGCACGGACAGCAGAATGACGATTGGCAGGGAAAGACGACGCATGGCGATCTCGGGTGTCGGGTTGACCGAAGGTTAGATGCGCCAGACCCGCCCCGCGGATTCGCTAGAGCGGCGGAGTCGGGGCCAGTTGCGCCAGATAGCGGCGGGCATTGGCGACATAGCCGGCGGCAATGGCCCGGAGGCCCGCGACTTCCTCATCGGTCAGTGTGCGTACCACCTTGCCCGGCGTCCCCATCACCAGCGAGCGGTCCGGGATCACTTTGCCTTCGGGGATCAGCGCGCAGGCGCCGATGAGGCATTCGCGGCCGACGACGGCGTGATTGAGGACGACCGACTTGATGCCGACCAGCGACCCTTCGCCGATCGTGCACCCGTGCAGCATGACCTGGTGCCCGACCGTGACGTTCGAACCGATGGTGAGCGGGACGCCGTCATCGGTGTGCAGCACCGAGCCGTCCTGGACGTTGGAGCCTGCGCCAATGATGATCGGATCGTTGTCGCCGCGGATCACCGTCTTGAACCAGACCGACGCTTCATGCTCGAGCACGACGCGGCCGATGAGCGTTGCATCGGGCGCCACGTAGTGGTTGGTGCCGCGGAATTCGACGCGGTGTTCTCCCAGCGTGTAGAGCATAGGCATCCTTTGGCCGCCATGATATCGTGATTTTTCCGCAGTCTTTCTACGAAAGCCGAATCATGAGTTTCGACCGCGTGCCGGCCGGCAAGGACGTCCCCAACGACTGCAACGTCGTGATCGAAATCCCGATGCGGGCCGACCCGATCAAATACGAAGTGGACAAGGAGACCGGCGCGGTGTTCGTCGACCGCTTCATGTCCACGGCCATGCATTACCCGACCAACTACGGCTACATTCCGCATACGCTGTCCGACGACGGCGACCCGTGCGATGTGCTGGTGCTGTCGCCGGTGCCGCTCATCACCGGTGTCGTGGTCCGCTGCCGGCCGATCGGCATGCTGAAGCTGGACGACGAAGCGGGGGGCGACGCGAAGATCCTCGCGGTGCCCATCGACAAGCTGTCGTCGCTGTACCACAACGTGCAGTCGCCGCGCGACCTGCCGGAGATCACCACGCGCCAGATCGCGCATTTCTTCGAGCACTACAAGGATCTCGAGCCGGGCAAGTGGGTGCGTGTGGGCATCTGGGTCGACGCCGTCGAAGCCAAGCAGGAGATCATCGACGGCGTGGCGCGCTACAAGGCGTCCCTCAAACCCAAGAAGACGCGATAGCGACGTGGCGGCAGGCCGGCTCGACGTGCCGTTCAGGGTGACCCGGGGTGCGGATGCAATCGACGCGTCGCGCGACCGCCTGGACGTGGCGGCCATCCACGACTTCCTGACCAGCAGCTACTGGTCGCCGGGCATTCCCCTCGCGACCGTTGAGCGCGCGATCGAAGGCTCCCTCAATTTCGGGTTGTACCGCGACATGCACGGCAAGAGCGTGCAGATAGGTTTCGCGCGCGTGGTCACCGACGGCGCCACGTTTGCCTACGTTGCCGACGTCTTTGTACTGCCGGACTTCCGCGGCGCGGGTCTCGCCGCCTGGCTCGTCACCACCGCGCTGACCCACCCGGCGTTGCAAGGCCTGCGCCGCGTGCTGCTCGCAACGAAGGACGCGCATGCCGTCTACGCGCGCTGCGGCTTCGTGCCGCTGGCGCGGCCGGAACGATTCATGGAAATCAATCGCCCCGATATCTACCGCGCCGGAAGTGGCTGATCCGGCGCCGTCCCGCCCGCAGGGAGCGGCATTCTTCCCCGCGCTTTTCGTTGTGCTGTGGAGCACCGGGTTCATCGCGGCCAAATACGGACTGCCGTACGCGCCGCCGTTCACGTTCCTGCTATACCGATTCCTTCTGGTCGCACTGCTGATGCTGGCGGTCGCGCTCGCCACTCGCGCGCCGTGGCCGCGTGCGCGCTCCGACTACCTTCACGTCGCCGTTGCGGCGCTGCTGGTCCACGGCGTGTACCTGGGCGGTGTGTTCATCGCGCTCGACGGCGGCATGGCCGCCGGCACCAGCGCGATGCTGGTTGGCCTGCAGCCGATACTCACCGTGTTTCTTGCATATCTCTGGCTGCACGAACGCGTTGTAGCGAAACAGTGGGCAGGGTTGTTGCTGGGCCTGATCGGCGTCTACCTGGTGATCCGGCACAAGGTGGATTTCGCAGGCGGGCACAACGGGCTGCTGCCATCGGCGATCGCGCTGGCCGGCATTAGCATCGGCACGCTGTACCAGAAGCGGCACGCCAACCACGTCGACCTGCGCAGCGGCGCCGTGATCCAGTTTGCGACGTGCGCGCTGGTCTATGCGCCGTTGGCGTTTCTGCTCGACACGCGGGCGGTGCAGTGGGTCCCCCCATTCGTGTTCGCGCTGAGCTGGTCGGTCGTGGTGCTGTCGGTAGGCGCAATCAGCCTGTTGTACTGGCTGTTGCGGCACGGCGCTGCATCCGGCGTCGCTCGCCTCTTCTACCTGGTGCCGCCGGTGACGGCGGTACAGTCATGGCTGTTTTTCGGCGAGACACTCGATGCGCTCGCTATTGCCGGAATGGTGATGATCGCGACCGGCGTGATGCTCGCGCGGCCGCGCACCTAGGGAGCGCTGCCGGCTTGTCTTGGTAATATGTCGGCATGCGCGCGCTTGCGGCGTCTCTGGCGTTTTCTCTGGTTTGTGGCGTGAGCTATGGTCAGGCGGCGGACGGAACGGCGGAGCCGGCTAAGCCAAAGGTCTATGCGCTCATCGCCGCCATCGGCGACGAGTTCACCACGGTGTCCGAGTATAGAGCGCAGGTGGGAACCCACATCGCTCCCTACCGCAGGACCACCGAAAACGTCTCGGACAACCTGCTCAATCGCCTCGCCTTGCATGGGCTGGACAAGGCGATAGCGGCCATCGACCCTTTCAGCACGCGAATCTACATGTCGCTCCCCGCGGCGCAGGTCGACCGCGTGATGCCAGCCAAGCGCGACAGCGCCGCGTTAGGCGCGGTCACGACGGAGCTGGCGAAGGTGCCGCAGCGTCTCGAATGGGACAGGATCGTGGTCGCAACGCCCGCCTTTCGCGCGCTGGCGCGCGATGGAATGGCCAGCAAACTGCAAGGCTTCGGCGTCTTCAATCAGCCTCAGTGTCAGGCAGGATGTCCGAACTGGCGAATGCCGGGCAGCGACCTGGCGGCGGAACCACTCGACGGCATCGATGCGGTCGCGTCCGACAACACGACGTTCAAGGCCAAGACCTTTATCGCGCCGTATTCGTACATCAAGGTGTGGATCCTGGACCCGAAGACTCTCGAAATCCTCGACGTGCAGCAGGGATTCGACAGTCAGAAGCTTTCGGAGCAGCGCCACAAGCCATCGATGGAGGCGGCCGATTGGCAGAATTACCTCGCCAGTCGGATCGTTGCGCTGATCGAGTTGTCGGTCGGCGAAGCCGTTCTGCGTTCCGACATCATTGCGCCCAAGGGCAAGGGAACGGCCGGACCGATCAGGAGAATCGACCCGGACGAGTTGCAACCGCCCGCTGATTCCAAGTGAACCAGCAGAAACGGAGTTTCGCCATGGTTCCACGCAATCTGGGGATCAAGTGCATGTCCCGTGAGCGCATGGCGCTTGCCGCAATGGTGCTCATGATCGCCGGTCTCGCGGGGTGCGCCTCGGGGCTCACCCCGAAGGCCGGCCTCCCGCCCGCAAACGCTGCGCCGTACGTCGGCGTTTTCACCGGTGAATTCGTTGACGGAAAGCCGCTGTATCGCTTCCCGGCCATTGAAATCGTCGGCTCGCGGAGCAGCATGGGACCGAGCACCTGAAGCCGCTATGCATCCCGTACAATGCGCGTCCCGGCGATGCGGTCGTGAAGGAACTGGCGATCCGGGTCGACCGCGGCCCACAGGAAATTGAATCCCGCGACTACGAGCCAGAGCACGCCCAACCCACGATCCTTCAGGAACGCGTAGCCGACGAGGGCCAACAACGGTCCGATCCAGGCGGAGAGGTAGCGCAGCAGCGCGGTCCTGGCGGCGGGCGGCCCGCCGTCGGCATTCGCGATGCGCATCCGCCACGTTTTCATCGGCAGCGTGCGGCGCCCGCCCGTCCAGCACCACACGTAATAGAGCGCGATGACCGAGAACACGATGCAGAACAGCGCCACGCGGGCAGGCACGGGAGGCACCGTCAATTGCGTGGCGGTCGCGGCCGTTCCGGGCGATACCAGCGGCAGCGTCAAGAACCCGGTCATGAACGCCAGCGCGGTCACCAGCAGCGCTTCGTAAAGCACAGCGCCAAGGCGGGGCAGCAGTCCGGCCCGCCGAAGTCCGATCGGCGCTGCGGGCGCCGATTCCGTCAAGGGCGAGTGCCCGACGGGGTGGGTGTCGATTGTTGGGGTGGGGGCGGCGGGGGAAGCCTTGCGGTAGCAGGTGCTGAGTTGGCGGGACGGCTTACCGGCGGCGCGGCCGGCTTGGCGGCGAGTTCCCGTTTGGTCTCAGGCGGCAGGCTCTGATAGGTCTCCCAGCGCTCGCGCACTTCCGCCTTCTTCTCGGGCGGCAATTGTTTGATCGATTTGTACTGCTCCCGCGCAACGGCACGCTCCTGCGGCGACAGCTTCGCCCACGATTGCATTTGCTGATGGACGCGTTGCTGCTCGTCCGGGGCCATCGTGGGATAGCGCTGCGCCAGGCCGCGCCATTTCTGCTTGCTTTGCGGCTGCAGCTTGTCCCATTCGGGCGCCAACGGCGCCAAAACATTCCGTTCCTGCGGGCTCAACTGCGACCACGATGGCGATCGCATCGTGATCTGGCCATGCGCGGTGATTGGGACAAACGCGGTGGAAACGGCGAGCGCGAGGGCGAACCCAAGCGCTGCCGTTATTTTTCGTCGCTCGTAAGCCAATTGCGGAACCCCTGGTCCAGATACGCGTCGATGGGCAAGTCCGAGGACAGGATCTGGGCGTCCAGTTCCACAAGGTCATTCACTTGCTGGTAGGCCTGCCATTGCTGGTATCCGAACGCCGCCGCCACAATGATAGCGATTCCGAGCCAGAGCCGGAGACTGGTCAAAAGGCCTTTGCCTCCGCCCGTTGCCGATCCGCCCGACCCGGCCAAGGCATGCGAAAGCCGCGATTCGGACGCGCGCACGCCCGCAGGCTGCGCCAGGCGCTCCATCGCCGCCGCCCGCGCTTTTTGCAGGCGATAGGCCGTCCCGGCCTTGAGGTCGGCCGCGCCGGCGTCGAGGTAACCCGTTATTTTTTTGGCGAAATTGTCGTCGTGAGAGGTCATAGGCCGCATCTAAAGACTTAGCCCCTTGGCCTTGAGTATCTGGGCCAGGGCATGGACGGCGCGGGAGCAGTGCGTCTTTACACTTCCTTCGGAACAACCCATTGCCGCAGCGGTTTCCGCCACGTCCATCTCCTCCCAGTAACGCAAAAGGAACGCTTCGCGTTGACGTGTCGGCAAGCGCGCAAGCGCCTGCTCGATCATCCCTACAATCTGACCTTGTTCGAACTGTTTCGCCGGATCGACAGTCGCATTCGAGTCCGATTTTGCCGACAAAGTTTCCAGAATGTCGTAGTCGTCGTCCTTTTCCTCACCTTTGCCAAACGCCGAGAGGAGCGTCGTCCACGTATTGCGCACTTTCTGGCGCCGGAAATGGTCGTGGATGGTGTTCTGCAGGATGCGCTGGAACAGCATTGGCAGCTCGGCCGAAGGCTTGCCGGCGTATTTCTCCGTCAGCTTCAGCATCGCGTCCTGCACGACGTCCAGTGCCGCGTCTTCGTCGCGCACGGCATACATCGCCTGTTTGAAGGCGCGCCGTTCGACTTCCGCGAGAAAACTCGAAATTTCCTGTGGGGAGGCCAGTTTGGGCCAATCAGAGGGTAAAAACACGAAGATTATAGGGGCAAAGCTGAGCGCGGCCTTAAATATGCCCGGGGCCGGCATGTTGCGGCACAGCACCCACGCTTGACCAGTATGGGGATTTGCCGCTAAATTGCTGATTCCGGATCGACAGATTCGGTGCTGTACTGCAAAAAACTGCCGTTCGCGTTCCCTCCGACGAGGCCACAAGCGTCGTGGAGAATCCCTTGGAATGCGGCCGGTGTTTTCCGAATCGCGGCTTTCTACCCGGCGAAAAGCTCGTTTCGCGCACGCCAACCCTAGTGCGCAAGGCAATTCCAGGCGTTCCCAGGCCCACGCACGCGCGTGCCGGGGACATCACTCATCTATGTAGGGTAAAGCCATGCAACTCACGGGTGCGGAAATCGTCATCCGCTGCCTCCAGGAAGAAGGCGTCGCTTACGTCTTCGGCTATCCCGGTGGCGCGGTGCTCAACATCTACGACGAGCTGTTCAAGCAGGAAACCGTCAAGCACGTACTGGTGCGCCACGAGCAAGGTGCGGTGCACGCGGCCGATGGTTACTCGCGGTCGTCGCACAAGACCGGCGTCGCGCTGGTCACATCCGGCCCAGGCGTCACCAATGCCGTCACCGGCATTGCGACGGCTTACATGGACTCGATCCCGATGGTAGTGCTCACGGGGCAGGTGCCGACACACGCGATCGGGCAGGACGCGTTCCAGGAATGCGACACCGTCGGCATCACGCGGCCGTGCGTCAAGCACAACTTCCTGGTCAAGGACGTTACCGACCTGGCTGTGACGATCAAGAAGGCGTTCTATCTGGCGGCGTCGGGCCGGCCTGGCCCCGTGCTGGTCGACATTCCCAAGGACGTGACGCAGGCCAAGACCGAATTCAGTTATCCGAAGACGGTGTCACTGCGCTCCTACAACCCGGTGACCAAGGGTCACGCGGGGCAGATCAAGAAGGCAGTCCAGCTGCTGCTCGACGCGAAGCGGCCCATGGTTTACGCGGGCGGCGGCGTGGTGCTCAACAACGCGTCATCGCAATTGACCCGGCTGGTGCGTCTTCTGGGCTTCCCATGCACGAACACGCTGATGGGGCTGGGAGGCTTCCCCGGCACCGATCCGCAGTTCACCGGCATGCTGGGGATGCACGGCACTTACGAATCCAACATGGCGATGCAGCACTGCGACGTGCTGATCGCCGTGGGCGCGCGCTTCGACGACCGGGTGATCGGCAATCCCGAGCACTTCTTCCGCAACGACCGCAAGATCATCCACATCGACATCGACCCGTCGTCGATCTCCAAGCGCGTCAAGGTGGATATTCCGATCGTCGGCTACGTCGCAGACGTTCTCGACGAAATGCTGAAGCTGATCGAGTCCTCGCCGCAGCGGCCGGACCCGGCGGCGCTGAAGAGCTGGTGGGCCGACATAAAGGAGTGGCAGCGCAAGGATTGCCTCAAGTACGACACCAAGAGCGAGCTCATCAAGCCGCAGTTCGTCATCCAGAAGCTCTACGAGCTGACCAAAGGGGACGCATTCATCACCTCCGACGTCGGGCAGCACCAGATGTGGGCGGCGCAGTACTACAAGTTCGATAAGCCGCGGCGCTGGATCAATTCCGGCGGCCTGGGCACGATGGGCTTCGGACTGCCTGCGGCCATGGGCGTGCAACTGGTCAATCCGGGCGCTACTGTCGCTTGCGTGACGGGCGAGGCGTCGATCCAGATGTGCATCCAGGAGCTGTCGACGTGCAAGCAGTACCACCTTCCAATCAAGGTCATCAACCTCAACAACCGCTACATGGGCATGGTGCGGCAGTGGCAGCAGTTCTTCTACGGCAACCGCTACGCGGAATCGTACATGGACGCGCTGCCCGATTTCGTGAAGCTCGCCGAGGCTTACGGGCACATCGGCATGAAAATCGAAAAGCCCGGCGATGTCGAAGGTGCGCTGAAGGAAGCGTTCGATCAGTCGGAGCGCCTCGTGTTCATGGACTTCATCACTGACCAGACCGAGAACGTGTTCCCTATGGTGCCGGGCGGCAAGGGGCTGACCGAGATGATCCTCGCGGAGGAGCTATGAGCGCGCCGGGCCGCTCCCAAGCGCGAATTGGCCCCGAAGCGCGAAGCGCGGAGGGTCGTTCAACCCGCGCCGCAGGACGGTTCCAAGGCGCTCGCCCCCCGTCGGGGGGAGGTCGCGAAGCGACCTCGGGGGGAGCCAACCCATGAGACATATCCTCTCCATCCTCGTGGAGAACGAGGCGGGCGCCTTGTCTCGGATCTCGGGCCTCTTTTCCGCGCGCGGCTACAACATCGAGTCGCTGACCGTGGCGCCGACCGAAGACCCGACGATGTCGCGGATGACCATCGTTACTGTCGGTTCGGAGGATGTTGTCGAACAGATCACCAAGCAGCTCAACAAGCTGGTCGAGGTGGTCAAGGTCGTCGACCTGACCGAGGGCAACCACATCGAGCGCGAGCTGATGCTGGTCAAGGTCCGCGCGTCGGGCAAGGACCGCGACGAAATGAAGCGGCTGGCCGACATCTTCCGCGGCCGTATCCTCGATGTCACCGACAAGAGCTACACGATCGAGCTGACGGGGACGGGCAGCAAGCTCGACGCATTCATCCAGTCGATCGAACCCGGAGTGATTCTCGAAACCGTGCGTACCGGTGCCTCCGGTATCGGCCGCGGTGAGCGCATCCTTCGCATCTAGATACAAGCAAGTCATCGGGACAATCAGGAGATTTGGAAATGATGAAGGTCTACTACGAAAAAGATGCCGACCTGTCGCTGATCAAGGGCAAGAAGGTCACGATCGTGGGCTACGGCTCGCAGGGACACGCGCACGCGCAGAACCTGAATGACTCCGGCATAAGCGTCACCGTGGGACTGCGCAAGGGCGGCGCGTCGTGGGACAAGGCGAAGAAAGCGGGTCTCAAGGTTGCGGAAGTCGCGGCCGCGGTGAAGACCGCCGACATCGTAATGATGCTGATGCCCGATGAAAGCATCGCGGCAACGTACGCCGCCGACGTCGAGCCCAACATCAAGCAGGGCGCGATGCTCGCGTTCGCGCACGGCTTCAATATTCATTACGGCCAGGTCAAGCCGCGCGCCGACCTGGATGTCGTGATGATCGCGCCCAAGGCGCCGGGCCATACCGTGCGTTCGACGTATGTCGCAGGCGGCGGCGTGCCGATGTTGATTGCGGTGCATCACGACGCGTCGAAAAAGGCGCGCGACGTGGCATTGTCGTACGCGGCGGCGATCGGCGGCGCGCGCGCCGGCGTTATCGAAACCAACTTCCGCGAAGAGACGGAGACCGACCTGTTCGGCGAACAGGCCGTGCTCTGCGGCGGCACCGTCGAATTGATCAAGGCCGGCTACGAGACGCTGGTCGAGGCGGGATACGCACCGGAGATGGCGTACTTCGAATGCCTGCACGAACTGAAGTTGATCGTTGACCTGATCTATGAAGGCGGCATCGCCAACATGAACTATTCGATCTCCAACAACGCCGAGTACGGCGAATATGTCAGCGGTCCCAGGATCGTGACACCCGAGACCAAGCAGGCGATGAAGGCCATGCTGACGCGCATCCAGACCGGCGAATACGCCAAGGACTTCATCCTGGAAAACCGCGCCGGCGCGCCCACGCTCCTTTCGCGCCGCCGCATCATGGCCGAGCACTCGATCGAGGTCGTCGGCGAGAAGCTGCGCTCGATGATGCCGTGGATCAAAAGGAATAAACTGGTGGATCAAACCAGGAACTGACAACGCAGCGGAGGCTCCATGAACCGTCGCATCGGCAGGCAACGCGGCTTTCTCGGGCTGATCGTGATTCTGATTGCCCTGTTGATCGTCGCGTGGCTGTCCATGGATGCGTTGAAGGCGTACGGCGTGATGTCGGGAGTAGGACCGGCGCCCAAGTCCGTGCCGGCCGTGGAACCCGCGCGCGGCCCGGGCGTCGCGGGCACCGACTCGCGGGAAGTCACCAGCGCCACGCCGGCACCGATGAATGCGCTGGACAAGGCGCGGGGCCTCGAAAGCGCGGTGCGGGAGCAGGCGGCGGACCAGTCCCGGCGGATCGACGACGCCACGAAGTGAGGCCCGCGCAGCGCGTCTAGGGCATAATTCGCCCGTCGTTGCCCATCCGGCGTTTTGCCGGGCATCCAACAGGCGCCATGCGCGCCCGCGCCGCGATGAACAAAAACTATCCTCATCCGATCATCGCCCGCGAAGGCTGGCCTTTCCTTGGCCTGGCCGCGCTGGTTGCGATCGCATTGACCTGGATCGGCTGGCTGGTGCCGGCGGTACTTGGGTGGATCGTGTTCGTTTTCATCCTTCAGTTCTTTCGCGATCCGGCGCGCGCGATTCCGCAAGGCCCGAAGTCGGTGTTGTCGCCGGCGGACGGCCGCATAGTACTGGTCGAAACCGGGCGTGATCCTTATCTCGATCGGGACGCGCTCAAGATCAGCGTGTTCATGAACGTGTTCAATGTCCATTCCAACCGCAGTCCGGTCGACGGCACGGTGGCGAACCGCTGGTATCACCCCGGCAGCTTCCTGAACGCGGCGCTGCCGAAGGCGTCACTCGAGAACGAACGCAACGCGCTGCACCTGCGGACCGCCTCCGGGCAGGATGTCACGTGCGTGCAGATTGCCGGACTCATTGCGCGGCGCATCCTGTGTTATGTCGACACGGGCGCAACGCTTGCCCGTGGCCAGCGCTACGGATTCATCCGCTTCGGATCGCGGGTGGATGTGTACGTCGATCCTCTCGCCGTGCCGCGCGTCGCCGTCGGTGACGTCGTTTCCGCCACGGAAACCGTACTCGCGGAACTGCCCTGATCCCGCGCGCCGCCGTTGTGGCGCGCCGGGCTAGCTGCTAGTCTTCCTCCCGCCATGCACGACGACTACATCCAGGAGCGCGCGTTGCAGAAGAACCGCATTCGTCGCCGCGGGATTTACCTTTTACCCAACCTGTTCACGACGGCCGCGCTGTTCGCGGGCTTCTACGCGATCGTGCAGGCGATGAACCTGACCTTCGACCAGGCGGCGATCGCCATTTTCGTCGCCATGGTGCTGGACAGCCTCGACGGCCGCGTCGCCCGGCTGACCAAGACACAGAGCGCGTTCGGCGCCGAATACGACAGCCTGTCGGACATGGTCTCCTTCGGCGCCGCGCCGGCACTGGTGATGTACGAGTGGGTGCTGCGCGACATGGGCAAACTGGGCTGGATCGCCGCTTTCGTCTATTGCGCCGGCACGGCGCTGCGCCTCGCGCGCTTCAATACGATGCTGGACGTTGCCGACAAGCGCTGGTTCACCGGTATCCCATCTCCGGCGGCAGCTGCGCTGGTGGCGGGCTGCGTGTTCATCGTCGACGACTACAACGTCGACCCGCTGACGGTCAAATGGTGGGCGTGGGGCGTCACCGTGTTCGCCGGCCTGACCATGGTGAGCAACCTCAAGTACTGGAGCTTCAAGTCCATCAATCTGAAGAAGAGCGTGCCGTTCGTGGCGATCTTCCTGATCGTGATGGCCATCGCGCTGCTGTCCTATCAGCCGGCGATCGTGCTGTTCGCGGGCTTCGTCGCCTATGCCCTCTCCGGCTACGTTGTGTCGGGATGGCAATTGCTGCGCCGGCGACGGTCCGGCGCGTCACCCTGAAGCGCGACTGCGCTGCCCGACGCGACCCCCAGCGACCCATGCCGGCACGTTCCCTGCTGCTGACCCTTGCCTGCGTCCTGCTCATCGCCGTCGGGCAACTGCTGTTCAAATCGGCTGCCGGACAATGGCGCGTCGACGGCTGGTCGTGGGCCACGCTGCGCGGATTCCTCTCTCCTGTCATGCTGATCGCACTGGTCATCTACGCCGCGGCGACGCTGTTGTGGGTTTTCGTCCTGCGCACCGTTCCGCTGTCGTCCGCGTATGCCCTGTTTTCGCTGGCGTTCCTCATTGTGCCGCTGCTCGCCTGGATTTTCCTGGGTGAGACTTTGTCCGTGAACACGTTGATCGGCGGGGCCGTCATCGTCGTGGGCGTCATCATCGCCGTTCGTCCGTAATGAACGAGCCCACGCCCGCCGTGGCAGTGGTCATTCCCTGTTACCGAGTGAGCGCGCAGGTGCACGGCGTCCTTGCGCGCATCGGGCCGGAGGTGACGCGCATCTTGGTCGTCGACGATGCCTGCCCCGAGCACACCGGTGACTCGGTCGAGAGGCAATGCAGCGACGCACGCGTATCCGTCATCAGGCATGCTCAGAATTTGGGTGTGGGGGGAGCGATGGTGACGGGTTACCGCGCCGCGCTCGAGGCGGGCGCGGATATCGTGGTCAAGATCGACGGCGACGGACAGATGGACCCGGCGCTGATTCCCCGCTTCATCAGCGCGCTCGCGCAGGGCCAGGCCGATTACACCAAGGGCAACCGCTTCTACGACCTCGAGTCGCTGCGCACGATGCCGCGGGTCCGGCTGCTCGGCAACGCGATGCTGTCGCTGGTGAACAAGATCTCCAGCGGTTACTGGGACGTGATGGACCCGACCAACGGCTACACGGCGATCCACCGCACCGTGCTCGTCCACTTGCCACTCGCCAAGCTCGACCATGGATACTTCTTCGAGTCCGACATGTTGCTCCGCCTGTACACGCTGCGCGCCGTCGTGCGCGACGTGCCTATGGCGGCACAGTACGGCGATGAAACGAGCAATCTCCACGTAAGCCGCGTGTTGTTCACATTTCCGCTCAAGTATTTCCGTGCCACCTGCAAGCGGATCTTCTATTCGTATTTCCTGCGCGATTTCAACGCCGGCACGTTGCAACTGCTGGGCGCGATCCTGATCGGCGGAGCCGGCGCGATCTACGGCGCCGCGAAGTGGGCGCTGTCGATCCGAAGCGGCATTGCCGCGACGTCCGGCGAGGTGATGATCGCCGCATTGCCGGTACTGGTCGGCATGCAATTCCTGCTGGGCGCGCTGCAATTCGACATCCAGAACGTGCCACGGGAGCCGCTGCAGCGGCGTGAAGCCTGACCACCCGCAAGGCTAGGGTTTGGGAGCCGGCCGGATTGCCGCAACCACCAGCCCGTCCGCACGCCGGACCGGCACCGTGTAGAGCTCGCGAAACTCGCGCATGGCGGCGTTTTCGAACTCGTAGGGCGGGTCGCGGTAGACGATGTGGGTCAGCGCGAATGATTTCGCGTGCGCCAGCACGTCGTCGGCCGATTGCGCCGCTGCGAGTGCGCGGAACGAGGGATAGTCGTGCCAGTTGGCGGCGCGGGAATAGCCGACGTAGCCTGCCGGGATGCCGTTGAGTATGTAAAAACCAACCCGCGCATTCGGCAGTTCCCGATTGAGGTATTCGGCGGCCAGCCGTTCGGGCGCGAATTGCGCGATGTGCTCGTGGCGGGCACGCGAGTCGACGCCGCACGCCGGGCACAGAGAGAGATTGGCCCAGCTTCCGGTGTACATCAGCCGCACATTGACGAGGCATAGCACGCCGCCGATCAAAAGCAGCGCCAATCGGGTGGATCGTCGGTCCGGAATCTCCGCGAGCGCCCAGCCCCCCAGCACGGCGATGAGCGCGAAGGCGGGCAACAGGTAGCGCAAATAGGATTGCTGGCTGTAGACGCCGACAAAGACGATTGCCGCCAGCACGAGGCAAAGCCAATGCGCAACCGGACGCCTGCGCGTGAATGCCAGAACGATCAGCGGGAACAACAGCAGCCAGTGAAAGCCTGCGGCGCCGTCGGAACCCTCGATGAATCTGCCGCTCGACCAGATGAGTTCGTACGGGCTCCAGGGCCGAAGTGGCGCGTTGTACAACGGGTTGTTGAACGAGGCGGCGGTATCGAACAGCGGCGACCGGAATAGCGAATTCATGAAGGGGAAGACCGGGTTGCCGGTGCGCACCCAGGCGTTGATATAGGGCAGCGCCGCGATGGCGATGGCGATTGCCAGCAGCGCCCAATCCCTGCCGGTGAACTCGCGATGGGCGCGCTGGCGCCAGGCCACGGCGGCGACGCAGGCCGCGAGCGGCAGCAGCCAGATGACGCCGATGACTTTGCACTGCATGGCGCCGGCCGCGAGGAAGGCAACCGCGACCAGGCACTCCTTCGCATGCGTGCGCAGGTATTCCAGCGTCAGCAGCAGCGTGCCCAACAGGAACGCCACCCACAGGTTCTCGACATACAGCGTGCTGGTTTCGAGGAAGGCCAGCGGCGTCGACACGACCAGGCATATGCTGGCAAGCGCGACATCCCGCCGCGCGTAGAGTCGGATGAGGTCGTACAAAAGGTAACCGGCGAGGACAGCAAAGCAGAAATTGAGGAGGCGCGCCGCGCCTTCGCCGCCTAGCAAATAGGCCGCGGTAAAGGTCCAGTCGGCTCCTATCGGCATGACTGCCCAGACATAGCGCGTTACGTCGAACGGCCACCGGTGCGCTTCGGCCATCAGCATCGGAATCTGCAGATGCATCGCCAGCGCGTCGTAGCCGGTCTCCGGTTTGGCGACGACGAACAGGTGCAGCACGACCATCGTCATCAGCAAAGCCGTCCAGGCGCGCTCCGATGGGGCGGGCAATGGACCCCGGTATACGAGCGTCCGGCCCACGGCGCGCAGCGCCAGGAGGGTCGTGCGTCGCCAGTACAACAGCGGCGCGATCAGCGCGACCGCATATACGGAGACGAAGTGGATCTTGAGTGGCGCCGTGATGGCGGTGATCCCGATCCAGATGCATACGCCGGTCAGCGTGGCGATGGCGACGTGCGACGTATCGACAGTCGCGTCCTCCTGCTGCGCGCGCGCGAGCAGACGGTCGCCGATGACAAAGGCGTTGAGCAGCTGGAAGGCGACGACCAGCGTGACGGCGGGTGTCATCAGTGCCGACGCGACGAGGATCGCGCCATTCCAGGCGATCGCCCGCGTGTAACGTCCACGCCACGTGAAGGCCACTGCAAAGGCGCCAAGGGCTACCAGCGTGACGTACAGAAAACCATCGGGGCGATAGAACTCGGGCGGGGGGACCAGCGCTTGCGTGATCGCCCAGGTCGCGATCCCGGCGTGCACGGCCAGCAGCAGAACCAGCCACGGCCAATAGGATCGAGGGAAGGGACCCGGCCCGTTGGAAACGGTTGACGGCGCAAGGGCGGAATCGGACATGGCCGGGGGATTATGCCAGCCCGTCTTCCCTTGGCCGTTCAGCCCCCTTGCAGTGCAGCAAGAATTCGGTTAACGTTTGTCGAATGAGCACCCAGCAAATTGCCGCCACCTGCGCCCGGACCGGTTCCGCGTCCGCGCTTGCGCTCGTCTGCGGCGGCCTGCTGCTTCTGCTGCGCCCCGCGCGCACATAAAACCCCTCCCACAATTCGAGCACGGCCCAACGCAGCGTCCACCGGAGCACCGGGGTCGATTGCGCCGACATCCATTCCAGCGTGGCTATGAGCCAGAGAGCATTCCATGAACATCGACCCGACGTCCAAATACAAGCCATTCGCGCCCATCGGCCTTGACGATCGCACCTGGCCATCGCGCGTGATCACCGCGCCGCCGGCATGGTGCAGCGTTGACTTGCGCGACGGCAACCAGGCGCTGATCGAGCCCATGGATGCGGAGCGCAAGCTGCGGATGTTCCGGTTGCTGGTCAAGCTGGGCTACAAGGAAATCGAAATCGGCTTTCCGGCCGCATCGCAGACGGATTTCGATTTCGCGCGCAAGCTGATCGAGCAGGAACTCATTCCCGCCGACGTTACCGTGCAGGTGCTCACGCAGGCGCGCGAGCCGCTGATCAAGCGCACATTCGAGGCGCTGAAGGGCGCGCGCAACGCGATCATGCATCTCTACAATTCGACGTCCACGACGCAGCGGCGCGTGGTGTTCGGACTCGACCGCGAGGGCATCAAGGCTATCGCCGTCGACGGGGCAAAGGTCATCCGCGACTGCGCCGCGGCGCAACCGGAGACCAACTGGACCTTCCAATATTCGCCGGAGAGCTTCACGGGCACCGAGCTCGATTTCGCCGTCGAGGTTTGCGACGCGGTGAACGATATTTGGCTCCCCACGCCGGACCACAGGATGATCATAAACCTGCCGGCCACGGTGGAGATGTCCACGCCGAACATCTACGCCGACCAGATCGAATGGATGTCGCGGCACCTTGCGCGCCGCGATGCCGTCGTGCTGTCGCTGCATCCGCATAACGACCGCGGCTGCGGCGTCGCCGCCGCCGAACTGGGCCTCATGGCGGGCGCGCAGCGGATCGAAGGGTGCCTGTTCGGCAACGGCGAGCGCACCGGCAACGTCTGCCTCGTGACGCTGGGACTCAACCTCTTCACGCAGGGCATCGATCCGGGCATCGACTTCTCCGACATCAACGAAATCATCCGCACGGTCGAATATTGCAACCAGCTCCCGGTGCATCCGCGGCATCCGTATGGCGGCGATCTCGTGTTCACGGCGTTTTCCGGGTCGCACCAGGACGCGATCAAGAAGGGGCTCGCCGCACGGGCCACAGAAATGGCGCGGGGCAACGCCGTATGGGACGTCCCGTACCTTCCTATCGACCCGGCCGATGTCGGGCGCACCTACGATGCGGTCATCCGCGTCAACAGTCAATCCGGCAAGGGTGGCATCGCCTACCTGCTCGAGCGCGACTTCGGGTTGGCGTTGCCCCGCCTTCTGCAGATCGAATTCAGCCAGGTGATTCAGCGCATCACCGACGCGACGGGCAAGGAGCTGGTGCCGGCCGACATTCGCGCCGCGTTCGACCGCGAATATGTCGCCGCGACACTGCCGGTGGCCTATGCCGGCCACCGAGCGCAGCACAATGTCGCGGACGGCACGGTGGAGCAACTGAGCGCCCATCTTATGATCGACGGCGTCGAAACCGTGCTGACCGGCTCCGGCAACGGCCCGGTGGACGCTTTCGTCCACGCGCTGCGCGAGGACGGCGGCTTCGACATCCACGTGCAGAACTACCATGAGCACGGCGTCGGCGCGGGCGAGGACGCCACGGCGGTTGCCTACGTGCAGTTGCGCATCGGCAGCGAACAGACCGTGTACGGCGTCGGCCTCGACCCGAACATCGTCACCGCCACGCTGCGCGCGGTAGTGAGCGCAGTCAATCGCGGGATCGCGCAAGGCATGCTGACGCAGCCTGCGAGACTGCGCGTGACCTACGCTTGACCCGCAGCGCGCCGTCGGTGCGCGTGGCCGATCGGTTAGAATTGCAGTTTGTCCACGACGTTCGCATTCGCCGCCGCGCGGGGCATTCCGATGCGCCGCCCTGGCGAGGGTGACGCCCCTTCGAGGAATACGATGAGCACCCCCGTTTTCGGTCCCGGCATCGAAGTCTCCGCGCGCATCACGCCGGAATTTGCGCAGATCCTGACGCCGGAGGCCATGGCCTTCGTAGCCAAACTGCAGCGGGCCTTCGGCGGACGGCGCGACGAATTGCTCGCGCGCCGCGCGCATCGCCAGGCGGAATTCGACGCCGGCAAGCTGCCCGATTTCCTGCCCGGGACGCGTGCCGTGCGCGAGGGCGACTGGACTTGCGCCCCCTATGGCGCCGACATCGCGGACCGCCGCGTCGAAATCACCGGGCCGGTGGATCGCAAGATGATCGTGAATGCGCTTAACTCGGGCGCGCAGGTATTCATGGCCGACTTCGAGGACGCGAACACGCCGCGCTGGGACAACAACCTGCAGGGCCACATCAATCTGCGCGACGCGATCCGTCGCCGCATCGACTTCGTGTCGCCGGAAGGCAAGTCCTATGCGCTGAAGGAAAAGCTGGCCACTCTGTTCGTGCGTCCGCGCGGCTGGCACCTGCCGGAGAAGCACGTGAAGATCGACGGCAAGCCCGTGTCCGGCGGCATCTTCGACTTCGGGCTGTACTTCTTCCACAACGCGAAGGAACTGGTCGCGCGGGGCAGTGGTCCGTACTTCTACCTGCCGAAGCTCGAAAGCCACCTCGAAGCGAGGTTGTGGAACGACATCTTCGTTATGGCGCAGGACGAGCTCGGCATTCCCACCGGGACCATCAAGGCCACCGTGCTGATCGAGACGATCCTGGGCGCCTTCGAAATGGACGAGATCCTGTTCGAGCTGCGCGAGCATTCGGCCGGGCTCAATGCCGGCCGCTGGGATTACATCTTCAGCTGCATCAAGAAGCTGCGCAGCAACCGTGACTTCTGCCTGGCCGACCGTGCGTTGGTCACGATGACCACGCATTTCCTGAAGAGCTACGCGGAACTGCTGATCAAGACGTGCCATCGCCGCAACATCCACGCGATGGGAGGCATGGCCGCGCAAATCCCGGTGAAGAATGACGAGAAGGCGAACGCCGAGGCCTTCGCCAAGGTGAAGACCGACAAGGAGCGTGAAGCCACTTACGGCCACGACGGCACGTGGGTCGCGCATCCGGGATTGGTGCCGGTAGCGTTGGAGGCGTTCAACCGGATCATGCCGACGCCGAACCAGATCACCCTCAAGAAGCGCGACGATGTGAACGTCGGCGCGGCCGACCTCCTCAAGTTCGAGCCCGAGCAGCCCATCACGGAGAAGGGACTGCGCCTCAACATCAACGTCGCGATCCAATACATCGGCGCTTGGTTGGCCGGGCAGGGCGCCGTGCCGATCTTCAACCTGATGGAAGACGCGGCGACCGCCGAGATTTCGCGTTCGCAGGTGTGGCAATGGATCCGCTCGCCGAAGGGCAAGCTCGACGACGGCCGCAAGGTGACCAAGGAAATGGTCGCCTTGATGATCCCGGAAGAGATGGCGAAGATTCGCGCTCTGCTTGGCGATGCATTCGCAGCCGGCAAGTACGAAGATGCCGCGAAGATCTTCGCGGACCTCGTCAACAACGACACGTTTGTCGAGTTCCTGACGCTGCCCGCGTACGAGCGAATCGACTAGTAACTAAAAGTCGACCGGGGGCCCGTGCCAGTCCGTTCCGCGCGGGCGGGCGCGGGCGAGTGCCGCGTTCGCATCGCACCACCCCTCGCACGCATTACGTCCCGGCCGGCGACGCCACAGGTTCAGCAGGCCCTTGCACCGTGCATAGAAGTGGAAGAAGCGCAGCACTTGCCGCCGTTCGCGTTCGTCCAAGGGGCGGGAGCTGCAGACCAGCTTGTCGTCCGTCATGCCGCGGTCCATGAGAATCACCGCGCCCCACGCGGGCAGTTGCACGCGGGTGCCAACGCGCAGTCTCGGTCCCAGCACCAGCGCATCCAGCAAATCCCCTTCGAGTCCCAGATAAGCGGGCACCGAGCCGTAGTTGAACGGGCAGGGCAGCGGCGAGATGAAATCGATGTGACCGGTCGATCCGCGCTTCAGGAAGCTGCCCCGGGGGATCTCTACCACCACCTCGACCTCCGGCGGTAGTGCACGATCGTCCCGGTCGAGGGTACGGGAGTCGATCGCGGCGATCATGCGCGAGTGTGTCTTCGGCGGTCGAAACTAGACGATCCGGCACGCCTCGTCGAACGTCAGCCGCGGGTTGCGCGGCCTCACCTTCGCGGGATCGCCGTGGCCGAGATTGATTAGGAAATTGGACTTCCACTTGCCGTCGGGAAAGAACGCGGCGTCGAGCAGCGCGTTGTCGAAACCGGACATTGGCCCGCAGTCGAAGCCGAGCGCGCGGGCCGCCACCAGGAAATAGGCGCCTTGCAGCGTGCCGCCGCGAAAGGCGTTTGCGAGAATGTGCGCGTCGGCCTTACCTGCGAACCAACTTCGGGCGTCGGTGTGCGGAAAGAGCTTCGGCAACTGCTCGTAGAACTCGAGGTCGTAGGCGACGATGACGACGACGGGCGCCGCCATCGTCTTGTCGAGATTGCCGAGCGAAAGCGCAGGACGCAGCCTTTCCTTGGCCGCGGGTGAACGAACAAAGATGAATCGCGCCGGCTGGCTGTTGGCCGTGGTCGGCCCCCACTTCATCAAGTCGTAGATGCTGCGCAGGTCGTCGTCGGTGATCGGCCCGGCGAACTGGTTGTGCGTGTGGGCGTCGCGAAAGAGTTGGTCGAGGGCTGCGTCGGCGAGCTTCATGGTTCCCGGCTTTCATGGAGGCCGGAACGGGCGTTCCGGGCAGGTTCGCAGGCATCGGCGCGAAAGGTGCCGAGGCGGCCGTTGCGATTAGACAAACCTATGACGAATATTGGCATAATCAATTAGACGCCTCCTTTTCAGGGGGCGCAAAATCAGAAGACGCCAGAACCCGGCACGGCATCCCCGCGATCCCGCCCCCGGGCCCATTCCTCGAAGGAGATCCACATGAAGAACCTGAAGGGCACCAAGACGCACGACAACCTGAAGGCCGCGTTCGCGGGTGAATCGCAGGCCAATCGCCGTTATCTCTACTTCGCAAACAAGGCCGACGTCGAAGGTCAGAACGACGTCGCGGCGCTGTTCCGCTCCACGGCCGAAGGCGAAACCGGCCACGCGCACGGCCATCTCGATTATCTCGCGCAGGTGGGCGACCCGGCCACCGACCTGCCGATCGGCTCGTCGCGGGACAACCTGAAGGCATCGGTGGCGGGCGAGACGCACGAGTACACGGACATGTACCCGGGCATGGCCAAGGCAGCGCGTGACGAACAGTTCGACGAAATCGCGGACTGGTTCGAGACGCTGGCAAAGGCCGAGCGGTCGCATGCGAATCGTTTTCAGAAGGCCCTCGACGCTTTGACGGATTGATGTTTGGGTCCGCCTCCGCCCGCGCCATCGGTGCGGGCAGGGGGCAAGACCCAGGCCCACTGGACGTTTTATGACCCGAGAAGGCAGCCTCGAGGCGCCTACGCGCCATCCTCTGGATTGGCGCAACCCCGATTTCTACGACGAAGCGTCGCTCGATGCCGAGCTGGAGCGTGTCTTCGACGTCTGCCACACGTGCCGGCGCTGCGTAAGCCTGTGCGGATCGTTCCCGACGCTCTTCGACCTCATCGATGAAAGCAAAACCGGTGAGCTCGACAGCGTGCCCAAGGCCGAATACGGGAAGGTCGTCGACCAGTGCTATCTGTGCGACGTGTGTTTCATGACCAAGTGCCCGTACGTGCCGCCGCACCCGTGGAACATCGATTTTCCGCACCTGATGCTGCGCGCCAAGGCACAGAAATTCGAGACGAAGGGCGCGCGGTTCCGCGACCGCCTGCTTACGTCCACCGACCGCGTGGGCACGCTGGCGACCATTCCGGTTGTCGTGCAGATGGTCAATGCCGCCAGCACCGCCCCTGCGCTGCGCAAGATCGGCGAAAAGGTCCTGGGCATCGCGGCCGGGGCGAAGCTTCCTCCCTACGCTACGGAGCGTTTTCTGGCGCATCCCGAACCGTCGCTGGCTTGGCCTGTCCGTAACGGAGAGCGCACGCCAGGCAAGGTCGCGGTTTTCGTCACCTGTTACGTGAACTTCAACGAGCCAGGCATCGGCCACGACCTGCTGAAGCTGCTCGCGCACAACGAAATTCCGTACCAGGTGGTTGCGAAGGAGGCGTGCTGCGGGATGCCCAAGCTCGAATTGGGCGACTTGGCCGCCGTCGAACGATTGAAGGAGGTGAACATTCCGCAGCTCGCGGCACTGGCGCGCAAAGGCTACGCGATCGTGACGCCTGTTCCATCCTGCACGCTGATGTACAAGCAGGAATTGCCGCTGATGTTTCCCGACGACGCCGAGGTCGGGGCGGTGGCGGAGGCAATGTTCGATCCCTTCGAGTACCTGGTGCTGCGCGACAGGGACGGCCTGCTCAGGAGGGAATTCAAACAAGAGCTGGGCCGCGTGAGCTACCACATACCGTGTCATGCGCGTGTGCAGAACGTCGGCCAGAAGACGCGCGAAGTCCTGCAATGGGTGCCGGGTACCGAAGTGAACACCATCGAACGTTGCGCCGGCCACGACGGCACGTTTGGCGTCAAGGCGGAGTTCTTCGCCGATTCAATGAAGATCGGCAAGCCGGTCTTCGCCAGAATGGGCGACAGCGATCCCGATTTCGTCAGTTCCGATTGCCCGATCGCCAGCCGGCGGATCATGCAGGGCATCGAACAGAAGGACGGGCCGTCGCGCGCCCGTCGCGCGCATCCATTGACGTTGCTGCGCATCGCCTACGGATTGGAGTGAACACGATGCCCGCCATCCAGCGCGACAGCCTGATGACGCTCGAAGCCTATGCCAAGGCGCGCAAGGAATATCGGGCGCGCGTCATTCCGCACAAGAAGACGCGCACGGTGCATCTGGGCGAACACGTCACGCTGATGTTCGAGGACGAGCAGACGATGCGCTACCAGATCCAGGAGATGCTGCTGAGCGAGAAGTCCTTCCAGGAGGAGGCGATCCAGGATGAACTCGATGTCTACAACCCGCTGGTGCCCGACGGCAGCAACTTCAAGGCGACGATGCTGATCGAGTACGACGACGTCGAGGAGCGGCGCGTGGCGCTGACGCAGCTGAAAGGGATCGAGGACCGCGTCTGGGTCGAAGTGGCGGGCTGTTCCAAGGTATGGGCCATCGCCGACGAGGACCTGCCGCGCGAGAACGAGGTGAAGACCTCTGCCGTCCATTTCCTGCGTTTCGAGCTGGATCCGGAAATGGCAGCGGCGTTGAAGGGTGGCGCGTCGCTTGGCATCGGCGTCGATCATCCCGCGTACCAAGCGCAGATCCCGTCGGTCGACGCCGGCACGCGCGACGCGCTGGCGGCCGATCTGGCCTGACCCCTCGATACCGGCCCGCCGGCCGGGTAAATCAGTCGCGGAAGTTGTTGAACTGCAGCGGGAAGTCGGTGATCGACTTCTTGACCAGCGCGATCGCGCTCTGCAATTCGTCGCGCTTGGCGCTGGAGACGCGTACTGCGTCACCCTGGATCGACCCCTGCACCTTGAGTTTGCTGTCTTTGAGGATCTTGACGATCTTCTTGGAGAGTTCCTGCTCGACGCCCGTGCGCACGGTGATCGTCTGCTTCACCTTGTTGCCCGACACCTTCTCGACATCCCCGTACTTCAGCGACCGGATGTCGACACCACGCTTGGTAAGCTTGGCCGTAAGGATGTCCGTGACCTGCGACAGCTTGAAGTCGTCATCGGCATGCAGGGTCAGTTCCTTGTCCTTGTGCTCGACGCGCGCATCCGATCCCTTGAAGTCGAACCGCGTGGAGACTTCCTTGTTGGTCTGGTCGATGGCGTTGTTCACTTCGACCTGGTCGGCTTCCGAAACGATATCGAATGAGGGCATGGCGGTTGCAGGGGTTCGAAAATGGCGGGATGACTAAGCTAGCACGTTCGCCGGTGCGGGGACAACTGCTCCGCGCACATCATTCCAGCGCATCGATCGACTTGGGCCAACTCTTGTGAAGGAGCCTCGACAGCGCCCGGTCAGCCAGGATCACGCCACCATTCTGGCAGCGTGCGCAGTAGTTGCATTCGTTCTCCGCGTACACGATGCGCTGTACCGGTGCGCCGCAGACCGGGCAGGGTTGGCCGAATTTCCCATGCACCGCCATCTCGGGGCGAAACGCCGTCACCTTCTCCGGGAAACCGTCACCGGTCTCCGCGCGCAGGCGGTTCGTCCACTCCAAGAGAACGTTGCGTGTCGCGTCGTGCAGGCGGCCGATTTCTCCGGCATCCAGCTTCGACGTGAGCGTCAACGGTGACAACTTCGCGCGATGCAGGATTTCATCCGAATAGGCGTTGCCGATGCCGCTGAAGAGACGTGGATCGGTGAGCGCGCGTTTGAGCGTGTGGTTCTCGAGGCGCAGGCGTTCCGCGAATGCAGCAACGTCGGAGTCGAATGGGTCGAGGCCGCCCATGTCGAACGCCGCGACCGCCGCAGCGCCGCGGACGCAATGCAGCGACGCACGGCGCCTAGTTCCCGCCTCGGTGAACGCGAGCGTGCCGTTCGCGAACTCGAAGGTCGCGAGCGTGATCCTGCCCGGCGGCTTCGCCACCTTCGCCAGCCAGCGCAGGCGCCCTGCGACCATCAGGTGCAGGATCAGGAAGAGGTCGTCTTCGAGAGACAGAATGATGCGCTTGCCCAGTTGCCGGACGGCGAGGACGCGCTTGCGTTCGGCATCGGTGATCGGCGGAACCGCAGTGCGCAGCAGGAACGGATTGATGATCCGGATCCTTTCGAGCACGTGGCCACGGATGCGCGCGTCGAGCGCCTCGCGGTAGATTGTGATGTCGGGCAGTTCGGGCATGACTCGCGATTCACCGATGCGGCACGCGTGTTCCGGACGAAGTCGAGTCGGCTAGAATAGCTGATTCGTAGCCTTCTTCTACACGCCCCCATGTCGCACATCCTGCAGGACCTTCCCGCCGGCCAGAAAGTCGGCATCGCGTTTTCCGGCGGCCTCGACACCAGCGCCGCATTGCATTGGATGCGCGCGAAGGGGGCAATTCCCTATGCGTACACGGCGAACCTGGGTCAGCCCGACGAACCCGACTACGACGAAATTCCGCGCCGCGCGCTCGGCTATGGCGCCGAAGCCGCGCGGCTCGTCGATTGCCGTGCCGCCCTCGTTGCCGAGGGCATTGCCGCGTTGCAGGCGGGCGCGTTCCACATTTCGACCGGCGGCGCGACCTACTTCAACACGACGCCGCTCGGCCGCGCGGTTACCGGCACGATGCTCGTCGTCGCGATGCGCGAGGACGACGTCAACATCTGGGGCGACGGCAGCACGTACAAGGGCAATGACATCGAGCGCTTCTACCGGTACGGGCTGCTCGCCAACCCCTCCTTGCGCATCTACAAGCCGTGGCTCGACGCCAAATTCATCGACGAACTAGGCGGCCGCAAGGAGATGTCCGAATACCTGACCCGCGCCGGTTTCGGCTACAAAATGAGCTCGGAAAAGGCGTACTCGACCGACTCGAACCTCTTGGGCGCGACGCACGAAGCGAAGGATCTCGAGTTCCTGGACAAGGGCATGCGGATCGTCCAGCCGATCATGGGCGTGGCGTTCTGGCGCGACGACGTTGCCGTCAAGTCCGAAACCGTATCGATCCGCTTCAACGAGGGCCGTCCGGTGGCGCTGAATGGTCAAGCGTTCACGGACGAGGTCGCGCTGCTGCTCGAGGCCAACGCGATCGGCGGACGCCATGGCATCGGCATGTGCGACCAGATCGAGAACCGGATCATCGAGGCGAAGAGCCGCGGCATCTACGAGGCGCCCGGCATGGCGCTGCTGCACATCGCCTACGAGCGCCTCGTGACCGGCATTCATAACGAAGATACGATAGAGCAATATCGTGACGGCGGCAGGCGGCTTGGCCGCCTGTTGTATCAGGGCCGGTGGTTCGATTCGCAGGCGATGATGCTGCGCGAGACTGCGCAGCGCTGGGTCGCGCGCGCAATAACCGGCGAGGTGACGCTGGAACTGCGTCGCGGCAACGATTACACGATCCTCGACACGACGAGCTCGAACCTGACCTACAAGCCGGAACGGCTCACGATGGAGAAGGGCGCGTCGTCGTTCACGCCGCAGGACCGTATCGGCCAGCTCACGATGCGCAATCTCGACATCGCCGATACGCGCGACAAGCTGCTGACGTACATGAAGACCGGGTTGCTGCGGCCATCCGCGGATTCGCCGCTGCCGCGCCTTGCCGACGACGCGGACAAGAATTAGCGCACTCGGCGGCTATTCGATCTTGACGCCGGCCTTCCTGATCACCGGCGCCCATTTGTCGGATTCACTCTTGATCAGGACGCCGAAGTCCTCCGGCGTCCCGCCCACCAGGTCGAAGCCCGACGCATGCATCTTTTGCACGACGTCCGGGTCCTTCAATATCGCGTTGATCTCGCTGTTGAGCCGTTGCACGACAGCCTTTGGCGTGGCGACCGGCACGAGCACGCCGTTCCACGCGAGCGCTTCGAATCCGGGGTAACCGGACTCCGCGATCGTCGGCAGATCTGGCAGCAGCGGAAAGCGCTTCGCCGATGTCACGGCCAGCGCACGCAGCTTGCCGGCCTGGATCTGCGGCTGCAGCGGCTGCATCACCGCGAAGATCATCTGCGTCTCATTCTGGATGGTTGCCGTGACCGCGGGCGGCGAGCCGTTGAAGGGGATGTGCACGATGTCGATCCCCGCCATGGACTTGAGCAGCTCGGCGTTGAGATGCGACGAGCTGCCGTTGCCCACCGAGGCGAAGTTGAGCTTGCCCGGATTGGCACGGGCGTATGCCACCAGCTCCTGCACCGACTTGGCCGGTAGCTGCGACGTCACGGCGAGGACGTTCGGCTGGCTCGACGTGATGATCACGGGGGCCAGGTCCTTCTGCACGTCGTACGGTACCTTGGACAATAGCGGCGTGATCGACAGCGGTCCGTTGAACGCCAGCAGCATCGTGTAACCATCCGGCGCCGACTTCGCCACTTCCGCCGTCGCGACGGTTCCGCCGGCGGCAGGCTTGTTCTCGATGATCACCGGTTGGCCAAGGCGGTCCTTGAGCTTGTCCGCAATCGTGCGGCCGAGGACGTCGATGGAACTGCCCGCTGGTGCCGACATGACGAATTTGATCGGCTTGTCGGGCCATGCTTGCGCGAATGCCGGCGACAGCGCCGCCAGGCCGGACAGCACGAGCAGCGCGCGAACAATGAAGGTGACGGGCATTGCGAGGACTCCAGGTTTGGATGCGTCGGTTACGCAGGCAGGTGACAGCAGGCTTCGATGTTGTGGCCGTCCGGGTCGAGCACAAATCCACCATAGTAATTGTCGTGGTAATGCGGTCGCGGCCCCGGTGGGCCGTTGTCCCGGCCGCCGGCCGCCAGTGCCGCCTTGTAGAACGCATCGACGACCGCACGCGTGTCGGCGCGAAAGGCGACATGCACGCGGGGCTCGTTCGGCGTCCCCTGGCCGATCCAGAAGTCGGGCTTGGGTGCGACGCCCAAACCGGCGGCCCCTTCGAATTCCATCAGGACGCTGTAGCCCAGCGGCGCGAGCGCCGCGCGATAGAACGCAGTGGACTTTGCGACATCGGCAACGCTGACACCGGTATGGTCGATCATGGCTTCGCTCCTAAGGGCTCACGCGTCCGCAGACCAGGTACTCGAGCAGCGCCTTCTGCGCATGCAGGCGGTTCTCGGCCTCGTCCCACACGACGCTCTGGGGTCCATCGATCACATCGGCGTCGACCTCCTCGCCGCGGTGCGCCGGCAGGCAGTGCATGAAAAGCGCGTCGGGTTTCGCCTGACGCATCATGTCGATGCCGACCTTCATGTGCGCGAAATCTCGCTTGCGCAGCGCGTTCTCGGCCTCGAATCCCATGCTGGTCCAGACGTCGGTCGTGACGAGATCGGCGCCATGGCAGGCTTCCATCGGGTCCGTGAACATCGCGAAATGCGTCGACGCCTCGTCGTCCACGCGCGACCGGTCGATTTCATAGCCCTTGGGCGTGGCGACGTGGACGCGGAAGCCCAGGATGGCCGCGGCTTGCAGCCACGTATAACAGACGTTGTTCGAATCGCCGATCCACGCGACCGTCCTGCCGGCGATGTCGCCGCGATGTTCCACGTATGTGTAGATGTCCGCCAGGATCTGGCACGGGTGATATTCATTGGTGAGGCCATTGATGACCGGCACCCGCGAGTGTTCCGCGAAGCGTTCGATGATGGATTGCTCGAAGGTGCGGATCATCACGACGTCGACCATGCGCGAGATGACCCGCGCGACGTCCTCGATCGGCTCGCCGCGCGACAGCTGCGTGTCGCCGCGATTCAGGTTGATCGCGATGCCGCCAAGCTGGTTCATGCCCGCCTCGAACGACACGCGCGTGCGCGTGGACGCTTTTTCGAACACCATCGCCAGCGTGCGGTCGCGCAGCGGCTGATAGAGTTCGTAGCGCTTGAATCGCTCCTTGATCCACTTCGTGCGGGCGAACAGGTGGTCGAACTCGTCGCGCGTGAAATCGCGGAACTGCAGGAAATGCCGGGGAGCAGGGACCATCTGAGGGACCATCGGAAACCCAAGTGCGCCCGTGGGCACGCAAGCGTTCGCACCAGTCGTCAACAAAACAAAATACTAGCACGGCGGTTTGGCCCGCCTTTCCCTGCGAGAGGGTCAGTGCGCCAGTATGCCGGGAGGCGGCGCGGGCATCGACGACGTGTCCAGCGAGGGTTTCCCCACCAGCACGCGCATGTCGATCAAGCCGTCGCGCCAGGCCTTTGCCAAGTCTGTGTCGACGGCCGTCAGCGCGTCCTCGCCGGGACGCAGCATGCCGCCGACGCCATATGCGCGATTGCGGCCGTGGAGCTTGGCCATGTACAGCGCCTTGTCCACCAGGCCAAGCACCCGTTCCCAGCCGAGGGACACCTCGTCGGGGGGCAGCACCACCGGCGAGTACCCGATGGAGGCCGTCATGTGAATGTAATGGCCCATGTACTGGATCGGCTCCTCGGACACGGCGTGCATGATCCGCGTGACGATTTCGTCGAGGCGGTCCACCGGCGCCACCGGAACGAACACGAGGAATTCCTCGCCGCCCCAGCGCACGATCATGTCCGTTTCCCGCAGCGTCTCGCGCAGCCGGCGCGCGACGGCGATCAGCACGGCATCACCGGCTGCATGCCCGAACTGGTCGTTGATCAGTTTGAAGTGATCGAGGTCGATGAGCAGCAGCGCCTGCACGGGCTTGTCGACCGCGCCGCTGCGCCGGTCCGACTCGCCGCGGCCTTCGCTGATGAAATTCTGGAAATGTCGGCGATTGAACAGCGCAGTCAGCGGATCGCGACTGCTTTGGAAGCTCAGCTCGCTGTTCTTGATCGCCAGCAGGCGATTGGTCGTCCGTAGTTTGCGGTAGAGCGTGGCGACGACGCCGAACGATACCGCGAACACCGCTGCCAGCAGCCACCAGATGCGCTGCTGCAGCTGGCGGTTCTGGAGTTCCACCGATTGCAGGCCACGTTCGCGGTTCAAGAGTTCGATTTCGCGCTTGCGCTTCTCGGACTCGCGCAGTTCGCGTTCGGTCTTTTCGCGCTGGACGGCGGCGATTTGGTCGCGCAGCTTGCGCTCGCGGTCGAACAGTGCGACGGCGCCCTTGTAGTCGCCCGCCTCGGCAAGATGTCCGCCGTACTCGACCAGCAAGTCGCCGATTTCCCCGACGGCCCCGGCGCGTTCGTACTCCTCGACCGCCTCCTCGGCCAGGCGCTTGCCCGCTTCGATCTGTCCCAATCCCAACTGGGCGAAGCCGATGTTCGCCTTGTTGGTGGCGGCGGTGACCCCGTTTCCGGAGGCATTGGCCAACTCGAGCGAGCGTTGCGACAGTTCCAGCACTTCCTTGAAATTCTGGCGCCGAAGGTAGACGTCGGCGAGGTTGATGAGCGCCATGCTTTCCGCGGCGTCGGATTTGGCGCTGCGCGCGATCGCCACCGACTCCAGCATCGCATCGAGTTCCTGCTTCGGGCGCTCCAGGTATTGCAGCGCGGCCGACTCGGCGTTCTTGGCCTTGGACATCGCGAACGCGCTGCCGGCGAGCTTGGCCTGCCGGAATGTCTCCTGGCTCTCGTCGAAGGCCTTCGCCCATTGCCGCATCTGAGTGTCCCGCACCGACAGCTGATACATGGCTTCGGCGCGTCGATAAGGGCTTTGCGCACGGACCGCCAGCTCCAGCGCCTCCTGCAGCGCCTTCAGTGCATCGTCATTGCGCAGCATCTGCCGCGCAGTTGTGCCGGCGGAAAGCGCCGCCCAATAGCTGACGTAGGGGTCGCCGGACGTGCCGAGCAGCGCGCGTGCGTCCTCGGCAAGGCGGCTTGCCAGCGACACTTCGCCATTCCATGATTGGATCGCACCGCGCACCAGCCATGCCATGGCGACCAGACCGTCGTCGTGCGCAGACTGGCCTTCACTTTCCAGGCGGTCGGCGAGCTGCTGTGCTTCGGCCGTGCGATTGGACCGGACCATCGCCTGCCCGTACAGGCTTTCGATGTAGTGACGCGTGCTCGCGCCGGCGCGCCGCGCAGGCACGACCAGTTCCTCGAGTTCGGCCAACGCGCGCTTCGGGAAACCATCGAGATTGGCCTCGATTTCGCGTCCCCGCGTTACCAATTCCGCGTCGGTCGCCGCGGCGCAAGGAAAGATCGAAAGCGTCGCCCATAGCGCGAGCACCGCGACGAACCAGCTCCGCGCCCGCAGCAAGGAGCGCACGGAAGCCCGCGAAAACGCCGCTTCCGGTCCGCGAGCCTGCGCTTCGGCGCAATGGCGTCGCGGTGCCGAGGTGGACGTGGTTTTCACTGGGAATGGGGCGTCGGTTTTGGGGAAGAGCAACCGCTTGTCACGGCGCCTGGAAACCCGCTCCCGCGCCATGCATGGTGGCTGCGTGCAGGATAGAGCAATTGTCGTGCCTGTTTTGGCCATGCTGCCCATTCGAATCATGGGCTCAATGTTAGAATTTGCCGGGTGTTGCCGCCGATTTCGCCCGCGTTTCCGGGTTGTTCCTGCCTGCGGGCCAAGTCGCGATTGCAGGGACCGTCCATGGAACTAGCCGGTCTCGATGTCGTTATCTGGGGCATCACGACGGCCGGCAAGCCCTTTCGGCCCAGCGACTGGACGGATCGGATCGCGGGCCTCACGTCGGCGTTCGGGGAGGACCGGAAGCTCGTCTATTCGCCCCTCGTGCTGCCGGTCATGGTCGACGGCGCGCGCGCGGTCATCGTGGGTCACGAACTCGAGATCATCGAACCCCGGCTGTTTCGCTTCCTGTTGTCGTTCGCGCAGGACAACGAGCTCCACGTGGTGCGGCTGAAAGACGCGCTTGCTTCGCCCCATCGGCTGGTGCCGCCCGCGCCGGACAGGGAACCTCGCGAGCCGGTATGACGCCCGCGTGGATGCCACCATCAAGAAAAAGGGCGCCCGCAAGCGCCCTTTTTTTCTTTGTCGACGACAGGCTGTGGCGTTACGCCAACGCCTTGATCGCTGTGGACAGGCGCGACTTCGTGCGCGAGACCATGTTCTTGTGGACGATCTTCTTGTCCGCCATCTTGTCCATAACCGCCTGCGATTCCTGCAGCGTCTTGGCGGCGGCGGCCTTGTCGCCGCTGGCGATGGCCTTCTTGACCTTCTTGACTGCCGTGCGCAATGCCGACTTTTGGCTCGCGTTGCGCATGCGCGTCGCTTCCGCCTGCCGGGCGCGCTTTCTTGCTTGCGCCGAATTGGCCATGGATTCTTGTCCTGAAAATTTGTGGGATGCGTGAGAAGCCCGACATAATAACGGATTTCCGGCCAACGGGCAACTTTCAAGCCCCCCAGCCCGCGCCTGGAGGCACCTCTTTAGTGAATCTGCTCAAGGCCTTAACCACCGTCAGCGGCATGACGCTGCTGTCGCGGATCACCGGTCTTGTCCGGGAAACGCTGCAGGCGGCGCTTTTCGGCGCCGGAATGCAGATGGATGCGTTCCAGGCGGCGTTCCGCCTGCCCAACATCCTGCGTCGGATGTTCGCGGAGGGCGCCTTTTCGCAGGCGTTCGTGCCGATCCTGGCCGAGTACCAGCGCCGGCGTGGCGACGATGCCACGCACGATCTTGTCGGGCGTGTAGGCGGTCTGCTGGCCCTGGTGCTATTGGGCGTGACCGTGCTGGGCGTGCTTGCGGCTCCCGCGCTGGTCTACCTCCTCGCGAGCGGCTTCGCCGCGACGCCAGGGAAGATCGAACTGACCGCGGACCTCATCCGCATCGTCTTTCCCTACATCCTGTTCGTGTCGCTGGTGTCGCTCGCCGGCGGCGTCCTGAACGTCTACCGGCGCTTCGCGGTGCCCGCGTTCACGCCGGTCGTGCTCAATATTTCCATCATCGGCGCCGCGATCTTCCTCGCGAAATACTTCGATCCGCCGATCAAGGCGCTGGCGTGGGGCGTGTTCGTCGGCGGCGTCGCGCAACTGGCGTTCCAGATCGCTCCGCTCGCGCGCATCGGCATGCTGGCGCGTCCGCGCCTGGACTGGCGCGACGACGGCGTGCGGCGCGTCCTGCGCAACATGGGACCGGCGCTTCTCGGCGTGTCCGCGGCGCAAATCTCCGCGCTGATCAATACCCAGTTGGCATCGCTGCTGGGCGACGGCCGCATTTCCTGGATCACGTACGCCGATCGGCTGATGGAATTCCCCAGCGCGCTGCTCGGCGTGGCCCTGGGGACGGTCCTGCTGCCGACGCTGGCCCAGCACCACAGCGAGTCCAACCACGAACGGTATTCGTCGCTGCTGGACTGGGGATTGCGCTTGGCTTTCCTGTTGGCACTGCCCGCCGCGGTGGGATTGTGGCTGCTCGCGCTGCCGCTTGTAGCCACGCTGTATCAATACGGCAAGTTCACCGTGAACGACGTATGGCAGACGCGTGAGGCGCTGCTGGGTTACAGCGTCGGCCTGCTGGGGCTCATCGCCGTGAAGATTCTCGCGCCGGGTTTCTATGCGCGGCAAAACATCAAGACGCCGGTCCGCATTGCTTTCGTCACGCTGTTCGTCTCGCAGACGCTGGCGCTGATCCTGATGTGGCGCATCGGCCACGCCGGGCTCACGCTGTCCATCAGCATCGGCGCATTGGTAAACGCCGGCCTGCTCTTCTGGTTCCTGCGTCGGGGCGGTCACTACCAGCCGCAACCCGGCTGGCTTCTGTTCCTGTGCAAGCTGCTCGTCGCACTGGGCGTGCTCGCTGCACTGCTGTATGCGCTGAGCGGCTCGCCGGCGTTGTGGCTCGAGGCAGGGCCGTGGCAGCGCATCGGGCGCCTTGCCTGGATCATCGCGGCCGGCGCGGCGGCCTACTTCGCAACACTGTTTTTGCTGGGTTTCAGGTTTGCCGATTTTGCGCGCCGCGAGGGATAAACAACAACGGAACACCGAAGGACGAAAACGCCGCCTCGGAGGCGGCGTTTTAGCTTCACGGCGCCAGTGGAGCAGGCGCCGAAATGTCCTGGCGGCGAACCGGCGGCGCCGATTCAGTGCTTGCGGTGCGGGCAGCGCGTCTTGGTGCAGTCGGCGTAGAGGTACAGCGCGTGTTCGCTGATCGTGAAGCCGCGTTCGCTGGCGACCTTGACCTGCCGCTTTTCGATTTCCGCGTCGTAGAATTCCTCCACCCGCCCGCATTGCATGCACACGAGATGGTCGTGATGCGCGCCCTGATTCAGTTCGAAGACCGCCTTGCCGGACTCGAAATGATGCCGGACCAGGAGCCCCGCCTGCTCGAATTGGGTCAGCACCCGGTAGACCGTCGCCAGGCCGATATCGAGCCCCTCCGTGAGCAGGAGCTTGTAGACGTCCTCGGCCGTCAGGTGCCGGACCTTGGACGATTCGAACAGATTGATGATCTTGAGGCGCGGCAGCGTAGCCTTCAGGCCGGCGCTCTTCAGGTCCTGCGAGGTGCTCATCCGTGCATTCCAATAGGTTGGCACGGATATAATAACCGCTTATGAGAATGAAGCCCAACGCGCTCCCCATGTCTTCCCGTTCACGCGAATTTGTCTCTCGATGCCTGTTGGCGGCCGTTGCTGCGCTCGGCCTCGCCGGGTGTTCGACCATGACCGCTCCTTTCGATACGTGGCTGCCGTACATAAGCCAGGTCGGCGTCTACAAGATCGACATCAACCAGGGCAATTACCTGTCGCAGGACATGATCGACAAGCTGAAGGAAGGCCAGACCAAGCAGCAGGTCCGGCTGGTGCTCGGCACGCCGCTCATCACCAGCGTGTTCCGGGACAACCGCTGGGATTACACCTACGAGTACCGCAAGAACGGCAGGTTGCAGACGCACCGCCAGTTCACCGTCTATTTCAAGGACGACGCGCTGACCCGCTGGGAAGGCGACGAAATGCCGCAGTCGGTGCAGGAGCTGAACCGGACCGCCGCAACACGCGCGCTGCCCGACGATCCGTACGGCGACGACGCCGGTTTCATCGGCAAGGTCATCGATTGGTTCAACAAGCTCGGCAACCCGACGGCGCCGCCGGTTCCCTGACCATGAGTGCAGTAAGGCTTGCCATCGCCGGCGCCGGGGGCCGGATGGGTCAGGCGTTGATCGAAGCGTCCCTCACGCAGCCGCCTGTCGCGCTCGCCGCCGCATTGGATGTCGCGGGCAGCCCCGCGATCGGTCATGACGCGGGCGAACGGTTCGGCCGTGTCACCGGCGTCGTCGTGGGCCACGATGTTCATGCCGCGCTGCGCGGCGCCGACGTCCTGATCGATTTCACGCGGCCCGAGGGCACGCTTGCGCACGTAGCGGAGTGCGCGGCGGCCGGCGTGGGCGCGGTCGTCGGCACCACCGGATTGAACGAGGCGCAAAAGGCCGAGCTGGCAAAGCACGCGACGCGGATTCCGATCGTCTATGCCGCGAACATGAGCGTCGGCGTTGTCGTCCTGCTCTCACTGGTAGAGCAGGCCGCCGCCAGCCTAGGCGCGGATTACGACGTCGAAATCGTGGAAATGCATCACCGGCACAAGGTCGATGCGCCGTCGGGCACCGCGCTGCAGCTCGGCAATGCCGCAGCCGCGGGTCGTGAACGCAAGCTGGCGGACTGCGCCGTGTATGCGCGTGAAGGCCACACCGGCGAGCGCGCGCCGGGCGCCATCGGTTTCGCGGTGCTGCGCGGCGGCGACGTCGTGGGCGAGCACACGGTGGTTTTCGCAGGCACCGGCGAACGCGTTGAGTTGTCTCACCGCGCAACGTCGCGGCAGAATTTTGCGAGCGGAGCGCTGCGCGCCGCCATTTTCGTTGCCGGCAAGCGCGCCGCAGGGCAGACCGGGCTCTTCGACATGCAGGACGTCTTGGGCTTGAGATGAGGGGGCTTCGCTAGCCATGGCCGATCACCCATTTGATCTCACCGGACGCCTTGCCGTTGTCACCGGCGGTGGCTCCGGCCTGGGACTGGCCATCGCGCGTGGCCTGGCGACGGCCGGTGCGCGCGTCGTCATCAACGGCCGCAACCGCGCCAAGCTCGATGCCGCAGCCGCGGCATTGATCGCAGACGGTCATGCCGTGAGCGTCTGCGCCTTCGACGTGGCGGACGAGGCCGCGGTGAACGCCGGCATGGCCGAAGTCGAACGCACGCTGGGGCCGGTCGACATCCTGGTCAACAATGCCGCGATCAACATCCGCAAGCTTTTCGACGAATATACGCTCGCCGAGTGGCGCACGCTGCAGGACGCCAATTTCGATGGTCCGTTCCTGGTCACGCGCGCCGTCGTAGCGGGAATGAAGTCGCGCCGTCGCGGCAAGATCGTCAACATTTGTTCGCTCGCGTCGGATATCGGCCGGCCGAACATCGTTGCCTACGCCGCGAGCAAGGGCGGACTCAAGATGCTGACGCGAGCGCTCGCCGTTGAGCTGGCGCCGCACAACGTCCAGGTCAACGGAATCGCACCGGGCTTCTTCAAGACGGAGATGAATGCGCCGTTGATTTCCAATGCCGAATTTTCCGCATGGGTGGAAAAGCGCACACCGGCCGGACGCTGGGGTGATCCGTCGGAAATCGCCGGCGCGGCCGTGTTCCTGGCGTCTCCCGCGGCGAGTTACGTGACCGGCCACCTGCTCTACGTGGACGGGGGTTTCAGCGCAGCGTACTGACCGCCTTTCGGCGTCGCCGCCGCCTTGGAGAGGCAGCCCGGTTCGGGGTATAATTCGGCAGATACAGCGGGGAAGGCCAAGCCTTCCCCGTTTGCACGTCAACCGTTCGGCCCCCCGCACCATGAACGCTCCCGACGCCCCTGTCCAACCCGATACTCCAGCGCTGTTCGCTGCGACCACGCCGGCACTTCTCGCGCTGGCCGACGGGACGGTGTTTCGCGGGCGCGCGATCGGCGCGCTGGGAAGCGCCATCGGCGAGGTGGTCTTCAACACGGCCATGACCGGCTACCAGGAAATCCTGACCGATCCGTCGTACGCGGGGCAGATCGTCACGCTGACCTATCCGCATATCGGCAACACCGGCGTCAACGGCGAGGACGTCGAATCGGACCGCGTCTTCGCGGCGGGACTCGTGATCCGCGACCTGCCCGCCATGGAATCCAACTGGCGCGCCACGGCCACGCTGGGCGACTACCTGCGCAGCAACAACGTGATCGGTATCGCCGACATCGATACGCGCAAGCTGACGCGCATCCTGCGCGAAAAGGGTGCGCAGAACGGATGCATCGCCGCAGGCCCGGCGCTTGGCGCGGCTGCGGCCAGCGACGCCGTCGCCAAGGCACGGGCTGCGCCGTCGATGGTGGGCCTCGACCTGGCGAAAGTTGTGTCGTGCACGCAGCGTTACGAATGGAGCGAAGGCGGCTGGGCGCTGGGCACCGGGTTCCGCAAGGCGTCCGCGGCGCAATTCCATGTCGTCGCATACGACTTCGGCATCAAGCACAATATCCTGCGCCTGTTGGCGGATCGCGGTTGCAAGATGACGGTCATCCCGGCGCAGGCAAGCGCCAGCGACGTGCTGGCGCTGCGTCCCGATGGCGTGTTCCTGTCCAACGGCCCCGGCGATCCCGAGCCCTGCACGTACGCCATTACGGCCATTCGCGCGATCGTGGACAGCGGCATGCCCACTTTCGGCATCTGCCTCGGTCATCAATTGCTCGGGTTGGCGTCCGGCGCGCGCACAGTCAAGATGAAATTCGGGCATCACGGCGCGAACCATCCGGTGCTCGACCGGGACACGGGGCAGGTGCTGATCACCAGCCAGAATCATGGCTTCGCAGTTGATGCGGCGACGCTTCCCGCCAACGTTCGAATCACGCACGTGTCGCTGTTCGACGGCAGCCTGCAGGGAATCGCGCGCACCGATCGTCCGGCGTTCGGATTTCAAGGCCATCCGGAAGCCAGCCCCGGCCCGCACGATCTCAAATACCTGTTCGACCGTTTCGTGAAGTCGATGGGCACAAGGACGACGGCCTAGCCATGCCCAAGCGGACCGATATCCAGTCCATCCTCGTCGTCGGCGCCGGCCCGATCATCATCGGGCAGGCATGCGAGTTCGACTATTCGGGCGCGCAGGCGTGCCGCGCGCTGCGCGAGGAGGGCTATCGCGTCATCCTCGTGAACAGCAATCCGGCGACGATCATGACCGACCCGGAAATGGCCGACGTCACATACATCGAACCGATCACGTGGCAAATGGTCGCGAAGATCATCGAGCGCGAGCGTCCGGACGCGCTGCTGCCGACGATGGGCGGGCAGACGGCGCTGAACTGCGCGCTCGACCTGGCGCGCGAAGGGATCCTCAACAAATTCGACGTCGAGCTGATCGGCGCGACCAAGAAGGCCATCGACAAGGCCGAGGACCGCGAGAAGTTCAAGGCGGCGATGACGCGCATCGGACTCGGCAGCGCGCGCTCAGGCATCGCCCACAACATCGAACAGGCGCTGGAAGTACAGGCCGACATCGGCTTTCCCGCCGTGCTGCGCCCGTCGTTCACGCTCGGCGGCTCCGGCGGCGGCATCGCGTACAACAAGGACGAGTTCATCGAGATGTGCAAGCGCGGGCTCGACCTGTCGCCCACGCACGAGCTGCTGATCGAGGAATCGCTGCTCGGCTGGAAAGAGTTCGAGATGGAGGTTGTCCGCGACAAGAAGGACAACTGCATCATCGTGTGCTCGATCGAGAACGTCGATCCGATGGGCGTCCATACCGGC